>UMCS01046124.1_pt1 | contig 23776 bp, 38 predicted proteins | sample 1964281 | NCBI WGS metagenome assembly UMCS01 (sample SAMEA4835973, study PRJEB28245) | human gut metagenome | biome: gut microbiome; material: fecal sample | place: Denmark | collected 2008
AGTGGCATCCTCGTGTCCATACTTCTTAGTCAGCTCATGAAATATCTTGTTGAACGCCAAAAGTTTTGAATGGGGCTTTGACATTTCGTTTATGAGTGAAACAATATCCTTGTGTGCAACATTCGCGTTGCCATCTATACTCGCGTCTGCTATGGTTTGCTTATCAACAAAATTGTCGATAAAATCGGTATAGTTGAGCTGTTTATCTCCAAACCCATTGAGCTCGCTCAGCCTCTCTGGGTAAGCATTTTGCAGACGATTATATTCAATTACAAAACTTCTATCGAGACTATCTATATTGAACTTCATATATCACATCACCTCGTTAACCCATTTAATTGCTTCGACGAAAGTCATTATCTTTCCGTCAACCTCAAGCATAGGAGCTGACATAAAACCCTTGTCTCTCATAACATCCACATCGGTAATTTCTTCGTAGTCCACTCCCTTCGATTTCAGTTTGGTCGTCAGTACATTGCATTTAGGGCAATGCGTGGTATACAGTATTACTTTCATGTTTTGTAAACCTCCGTATATATAAGTTAAGCCTCGTATGCTACTCGTCCGCAGCACGGGCATTTTGACATTGTATAGGGTGCATACACAACAACTTTGTGCGCCCCGTCGTATGACTCACGAACAATCTCCTCTCCCGTCAGAACATAGCTATTTATGTCTGCTTCGAAAACGCACCCGCAGGTCGAACACTTAAACTCAAGTGTTTTACTTGCTCCATTTCTAAGAATATTAATCATCCTATCAGTCCTCCTCGTAAGGCTCAGGAAGTATCTGCCATGCCACCACAAAGGTGAGCACACCGTCAACACTTCCACCCTCAACTGCGTCTATAGGTTCGTCCACGCCGTCAATCTCCCAAGTCATCGAGTCGGCGTCGTACCACGCTGTAACGGTCGCTCTCTCGTTGCGGGGTCTTGAGTGTATACAGTTAATTGAATAGAAGAACTCCTCAGTCGTTACGACGAACTTTCCGCTGTACTCAGGTAGGTCGCTGACAGTTTCTATTGAGTGCCAGTTGGCGTTGGGTACTCCCTTGCAGTCTGCGGGACACGTATGTATCTGTGGCTCGTCACCCTTGTGGTCGCTATGAGCCTCATCTTTGGCAGTTATTTCTATCGCCTCATCTATCGCTGTAAGCCAGTCAAATATCTCGTCAATGATTCTCTTCATTTTTTAAAACTCCTCTCCATTTCCAATCGTTATACCCGTTCTCTCTGCAACGGTCACAGTATTCTTTGTCTAACCACTCATCGTAAGCGCAGTAAGCATGAGCGAATCCACTACTTCGGCGAAGTGCGTTAAGGTCACTTGTTACCTCTACGAGCAGCTTGTTTAGTCTTAAGTTCTCCTCACGGAGTTGTTTGTTATCTTCTAATTTTTCTTGATTGAATTTTGTATATCCCTTCCAAAAATCAGCATTGCTCTTAGCGGCTTCGAGGTCGGTGCGTAGAGAATTTAGCTCCCGTTTTAGCTCTTTCTTTCTCATACAACCATCCCACAGTCAGTGTCCTTCGAGACTTCTGTGTCGGGTCGAATTATCTTCTCGGTCTCACCACCACACGCCGCATACCCCGCCGCGTCTATCCAGTTATCAGCCTTGCCTCTACCGGTCGCCACCCTTGCCATTTTAAAAAGCACCATCATGGCGGCGACATCCTTGCAGGTCAGCAAAACCTTTTCGTCCGGGAACGCCGCATCGAGATAGCTCGTCCACAAATTTGCTATCGCGGTAAAGCTGTTCTCAGGCGAGCTGTATTCCGCCTCCCTGCTCCTGCAAACGCAGTCTTTTGCGCCATTTAAAATATCTTCTCTGTTAAAGTAATAACCCATTTATCTTCTCCTTTTAGTCTCTCTCACAGCAATTCACGTCGCCGCCACACTTACACGACGGCTCACCCTTTTGACCGATGCACACTTTTGCTCCGTGTTCAGCCTTATAATATCTACACTTCTCTTTCTTTATAGGTCTATTCCAACAAGTTGAGCAAGAAACACCAGCGCACCCACGGTCGCCGAGTGGAGTATGGTCGTTGCCGTAAAGGTATCTCACGCAATCAGAGGGATAGCCATCATTGTTAAGTATCGCGTTCGGGAACTTCTTGAGGAAGTCACTCATGTATGTCTCTACCGGGTGTTCTACGCTCCATTTTTCAACTATCTCGACAGCCTCTTCGGGACGCTGGGATTCAACGGTCTCACAGCCAAAGGGTTCGCCCATAGCAAGCGGACACATGGAGCAACCAGATGACTTTCCGCACATTCGCTCCCTTGTCTTAAGGTAATCTACTGCGTCCATATTAGTCCTCCTCGTCCTCGCCCGCATTATGAACAAGACTATTGCTTGCATTATCGTAGCGCATCTCCCAAACTGGTATAATTACCGGCATATTATCAGGAAGATCTGATATGAGCCTCTTCAGCTCAGCAATTGTCATATTTATCATTTACTTTCTCCTTTACTGATGATTTGAAAAGTAGTTTCTGATAACACTCTTTACAAATATCAACATTAATCCATTCCTTTTTTTGGAAATACGATTCCCATATCAATAAATGCAGTTTCTATCTCTTTTTTAACCTTAAAATGGTTATCAGCAGGTCTTATTCCACAAATATCACATATGGCTTTCAGCATTTTTCTTCTTTCCTTATTTAACTTCTTTCTTCATAAGTTCTTCTCTGTAACCCCATAACAAATCGCGAATTTCCTGAATTTCTGAGCTAATTAGCTTATGCTCTTTTTGGCGCAAAATATCATGAAGTCTATCACAATCATTCACAATTCTGCAAATTTCAGATACTTTCATCATTTTTCTCCTTTCCAATTTTGTCCAGAAATAACAGCGCAAACGGTTTGGGGTGCGACATTAAACTTAGAAGCCAAAGCCTTTGCGCCGTATTGTCTATCACCTCGAATATAATTATTCTTGATATAAGCGACATTATCAGCACTCAACTTACAACGAGCGTTATTTGTTCCCTTGGCGGTTCTAAGTCCATGTGTATACGCGTGTTTGAGATTATCGCTTCTGGTGCACCACTCCAAGTTATCAACTGAATTATTTGACTTATCGCCATCTTTATGATTAACCTCTGGTAAAATATTTGGGTTTGGAATGAACGTCTTCGCTATAACTCGATGAACTAATCTCGTTTTTCCGTCAAATTGAGTCCTCAAGTATCGATCTTTTCCGGGAAACTCATGAAGGACTCTCTTTGTCTTGGTGTTTCTTATATGACCATCAGTAGACGCCTCATATTTTTCAGAATATCTTTTCCACAAATTATTTACCTCCTGTGATCAAGTCTGAATACGGAAGGGTTTCGATCCAATCGAGCATGGTCTTCCATTCGTCCAAACGATGCCCTTTTCGAGACTTATAAATGTTGGCAAGCACTTCATAATTCAACATTACAGTGCGGCGCTGGTTATAGGAGGATGGAAGCAACTGAATAAGTTGCCACCAGTATTTTTTGTCTTTGGTTTCGAGAAATATCTTACGGTAATAATTTAATGTATTAATGATTAGTTCAAGAAGTTGGTGACTTGCCATTTTAAGGTGAAAGTCAACTTCTCTATCTGGATTACAATCATCATAAACAAGCTTAAACCCCTTTCCACTCAATAGGTGTTCGTGTGAAAAATCTTCCAGCGTAAATTCCTTCGCATGAATCTTGTGCATGGTAGAACAGGAATTGGCAACCGTACCCACCTTGTAAGTCGAAAATTCTTTCCAAAAATACAAAGGAGCAATAATGTCCACATACACCGTAATCATTCTCATAAACTTGCGATGGTCTGTACCCGCGCTACAAAGACGCTTCATAAGATTAAGGTCGTTGTCGCCGATATCAACAGCATCACTGGGAAGATCACCGTAACGATACTCTTCGGGATAATAGCTGTCACTCTTATTCCAGCTATTCATTGGATTTCGACAGCCCCTAATAATCGCCTCCCACTGTTCAGTAGAAGGTGCTACAACATTCTCAATTTTTATCATTGAACCTCTCCTCTCTATTCGTCCGAACCCTCGACAATATCAAGCCCGTCCAGCACACACTCTGCACACAGTTCGTCGCCGTCCACATAATAAAGTGTCTCCTCTTCACCGCACTTGTCGCAGAAGTATCGAGTAACACGCCTATGTGGACACGAGTCACCGATGCACCCAAGTTCGGGCGGACATCCGACGCACTCATTAAACTCTTTTTTCACTTAAACATCTCCTTAATAAACTGCTCGGAGTCACCGTCCTCTAAATAAAATCCATCAGAGTGCATTGCTCTTTGGATGTTGCATATCAGCTGAAAGAACCTCCAATCGGGAACCCTCTTCCACGCCCGACCAAGCGTTTCAAGAAAGCCGTCTATTCTGTCGGGATTCCTTCCGTTACCCATATCTCTCGTCATTATGTATGCCGCCGTACACGACGGGCATATCTGCCGACCTTCGGGAACTATTTCTCCGCAGCAAACACATCTGTCTGCATCAGCCATTATCCGTTACCTCCTTGTTGCCTCCTTTAAGAGCTCTTTGTGCCTCTTCTTCGGTAGTATAAAAAATATCAAACGAGTTTTCAAAACTGCAACTATCACCCTGCACATATAAGTCTTTTATGCCGTCTTTGCCTATAATAATTTCTTCTATTTTTGCCGGCTTAATTAGATTGTGTCTTATTCCTGTGATATACCAAACTGTGTCTCCAACGCTACACGGCAACACGATTAACTTCGATTTGCTTTTGAAATTATCACAGCTTTCAGGTTTGGTACACCTAAACCGACAAAATCCAAGCTGATATCCTAAACAATCGCTATAGTCCATTTTAAAAATCCTCCAACTTATTATCGTGGATATTACCGATGACTGTTCCATAATCACACTTTGTATGTTGCTCATCTGAAATTGGAAACATAACCATATCGCCCTCAAAAATCTTTGTGCCGTTTTTATCTTTGAGACCTGTGTACTGTCCTATCGTTTCAGGTATTACCGTCCTTTTGCTATCATTGGTGCAAATCTGCCAGTCGCCGTCATAACAGCGAATAGGCACACCGAAATACCACATACCATCATTATATTTTTTATCGCCTTTGCCACGGAAAAGTATCTCACGCATTGTTTTTACCTCCGTCCATTTTTGCGCCGCAGTTCGGACAGTAATGATAGTGCGATATACACGCTCCGTAATGCTGGAACCCACAAGCGGAGCACTCATCACCCGCGATTTGCCTTCGCCAATCTTCATAGCACAGCTTCCATTCGCTATGTTTAATCTCTTGTACATCAGCAGCAGGAGCTTCTTGTAAAATTTTAATGGCGGTGTTCCAGCCGTCCGCATAACCTTTGTTCTCAAAAACATCTCGGTTACACAAGCCTATTCCGAGTGCAACACGATCAATATAATCGCTCATTTTTTACCTCCGACCAGTCAAGCGCACATCCGCAATTACTGCAATATTTAGGCATCGGAAGTTCATAGATGAAAATATCATCATCCGAAACACCCAAGTCACCTTGGCAACAAGGGCATAGGTAATAATACACTTCGCATATCGGCTTCTTTGGTATCTGCTTTTCGAGGGCTTTAATCGCCGTTTCAAACGCTACTGAATAATTCATCGGATATTCCCATTCAACCTCAGCGATAGCAACCTGAATCGTTTTGATTGCTTCTTCGGGTGTCATTTATCGTCACCCTCCTTCAATTCTCCGTAACTGCAATAATCATCAGGGTCAGGAGTTTCATAATTACCCCATCGGCACTCTTGATGAGGGTATCTATCGTTGTTGTCTTGCCAATACTTACAGTCCTTACATCTGACAACCTCAACCACATCGGCGATTGGTGCTGACTTTATAACATTGTAAATGTCTGTGGCTTTATAAAGTGCATCAGCTTCACACGCAGCTCCTTCAACTAAATTTTTTTGACAACTTATGTGATACCAAGTTGTGTCGTCAATTTTATCAATCACTGCCTCACGCTCTATGTATTCAGCCATTGTTAAAACCCTCCAACTTATTATCGTAGATATTGCCGACAACCTCAAATTCGGTTGAATCATAATCAAATGTTGTAAATTTTATGCCCGCTTGCCCGATAAAACTCGCGAGACCGTTGTCATAGACAATTTGATAAATGCTCATTTTGCCGAGCCAAACTCTCTTTACTATATCGCCCTCAAAAATATTTATACCGTTTCTATCTTTCAGACCTATGCACTGTCCTACGGTTTCAGGGTTTACAATATAGTGCGAATTCGGCAAGTTGCATTGTTCCATGTACGGAATAGTAATATAGTCACAAAGCTTGTCATCAGTTCTGCAATATTTAGCTTTATAATAATATCCCTCAACCCACTCGCCGTTATCTGTTCGCTTGCCGCGAAAAAGTATCTCACGCATTATTCTTCGCCTCCTATTCTGCGTTTGATTGTGTCACATATATCTGCGACAAGCCAATCGTCCGGTTCATCTGCATACCAAAAAGACCAATCGTCAAACGCACCTTCGATTATCCAATTGTTTTTATAATACTCAGTCGCTTCTTCTATCATCAACTCGTCGAAGGTGTAAACAAAATACGGCTCGCCGCCGTCGTCAACATAGAAGTCGATGAAGTACACATCTATACCCTGCTTTTTTAATTCTTCAATTACCCTTTCTTTTACCACATTAATGTCTGCCATAGCCCAGTCTCCCTTTTTATCGATTTTGGGTCATCGCAGAAATCAAAGCGTTTCCACAAGTGATTCTATCGCCATCCTCTTCTTTGCTCGGCACAAAAACAATAACATTCCACCCCTCGGCAACCAACGGCTGTTCAAACTTCCTGTATACATCGTAATCGGTGTAAGAAGTCGTAACGTCAAAACCGTTCGTTATCGCAGATTTTGTTTCATGAATGGGCGTTATTTTAACAATAAACTTATTCTTGTCGAATAGCATAGAAAGTCGTTTTGCGTCAAGAACTGTATCAGCAGTAACGGCAAAATTTAATGTATATTTTCTACCCTTGGGTACAGGGAGTTTCGCTGCAAGCATAGAAATTTCATCAAGGTTCAAACTCATTCCGCTAAATTGATTATTCCTCTGTTCGTCGTCAGTGCTGTTAATGCCAAACTGAAGCCCCGCTTCTCCGTTATATCTTTCATTTTTAATATCGCACCATCTTAAAATAAACTCTTCCAGTCGTTTATTAGACTTTGGGAGCATAGTAGAGACTACTGGGTGGATTGTTTTTGCGTTAATATATTGCCCCACGAGCGGCTTTAGGATATTATCTGCAAAATCAAGCACAGCAAAATTAAGTGTTGGCTCGCCCATTCTTGCAAAATGTACATTAAATCTATCTGTCTTAGTTACGACTTCGTTCTGAAGAATTGTCTGAACTTCGTAAACTAAATCATCTATAGTCGCGTCCCCGTGATAGCCAAACTGCGGACAATCGCAAAATTTACATCTCATAGGACAACCTTTTTGTGTACTGATAGTAGCTACCCACTTTTTAGATAAATCAACCTCGGTGTTTTCGACGCCGTTAATTTCTTTATATAAGCCCAAAAAATTAGCCTTAATGTTGTTCTCTTTTCCGTAATCACCGACCGTAAGGAACTCCAACTTGCGTTCGGGATCAATATAAATTTTTCCAGTATGCGTATTTACAATCTTCATTCAATTCCCTCCGTCCATTTTTGCGCCGCAGTTAGAGCAAAACGGTGTTTTAATATATTCTCTTATTTCTTCGTACCCTGTAGGGCATAAGTTTTCTTCCCAGTCATAGTCAAATGTTTCTTTAAAGGTGCTTGTATATTGCGCTTCCGCTCCGCAACATGAACATACACAAGGAATATCGCAATAGCCATCCTCAATCCATTCGCCGTGTTTAATTTCTTGTACATCTGCGGCAGGAGCGTTCTCAATACTTGTTATTGCTCTTGTTAGGTAAAACGCACATCCCACAGAGTCGTCTCCCCACCACGTCGGCAAATCTTTAATATGTTTTATTAGTTCATTGCGGTCAATATAATCACTCATTCGTCTACCTCCGACCAGTCAATCTCCTGTCTATATTCCTTATACAGCGCGTTCAATCCGACAAGATAGCCGACCCAATATCTGATATCGTTGTTACAGTCGTTTTCGCAACTGTCGTCAAGGCGTTTTTGTGCAAAGTCTCTGAGCTTTGTATAAGTTTCGTTCATAGTCGTCACCTCATATCTTTCTATAGGAATTAAGATACCAATATCCTTTCGGGTTCTTATAGCAGTTGTCGGCGTAAACAATATCGCCCTTTGCTACCCGATTCTCGGCATATATTCTCGCCGGTATCGTCAACGACGATTGCTTACCTGTACCCAGACTCTGCGTATTCACTTTATATCCCCACGGCACACCGTTCTGCCCACGCATAGGGAATACTTCTGTTATTAGAAGTTTACGACGGTCTTCGGGCAGTCCGGTCTGAATACCAACATATCCGAGATAGTCAATGCTGTTTTGTATCTTAACCTTAAGGGTTAAGTCGGGAATATTCGACTTTTTACTTTGTTCTTCACAAGCGGCTAAAAGCCCGTCCATGTCGGTTATTGTATAGGACTTAAGCTCGTTTCCCTTGACACCCTTATCCGTCGCATAATCTGAGATGATATCCGTAAGGAAACCTACAACCTTGGACTTGCTAACAGATTTTGCAGTTCCGTTCTTAAAGAACGAGTACACCTGTACAAGCTTCAGCAGCTCTCCCATATTTCCAAACTCTTCAAAATAGCCAATTTTAATTAGGATATCGAGCTGTCGCGTATCAATAGAGGTCTTCGAGAGAGCCTTAAGAACCTCCATAAACGATTTTCCTTTTACCTCGTCGTATATGTCATACAGCTCATTTGCAAGAGCAGCGGACATATACTTAACACTCGTCACCCCCTTTGCTATTTCTTTTTTCTCCTTGTTAAAATAGAAGACATCTCTCGACGCGCCGAAACGAGGAGGTGTTACCTTAAATCCATATTCAGCGGCAAGCGTAGTGCCATTAATAACATCATCTTCATTAGCGGCGTTGTTAAGATATGCTGTGATAAACTCGCAAGGATAATAGCAACGAAGATATGCACAGAGGTATGATACCAAGCTATAGCTCACAGAGTGGTTGAAATTGAACGCATAAGACCCCGCATCTTTAATAACTTTCATGAACTCCATTGCTTCTTCTTCGGCTTCCGCTCTGGGCTTATCCGAGTGATTGCAATACCCGTCCAGAATTTTCGGGGTTATGGCTTCTATCTCATCAACTTTCTTTTTGGTTATCATCTTTCTTATTCGGTCGCTCTCGCCTCCGGACATACCGCATATTTGCGTAAGGAAATTCATGACATCCTCTTGATAGACCAAATACCCGAGGTTATTTTTTAAAAGAGTATCTATTTCTTCACTGGGGTTTTTGTTCGGTATACGCCCAACAAGCTTATCTCTGTACGAAGCTCCACCGGGTCGCAGAGCCGCATTAACCAGCGTGAGTTCAAATATTGATTTAGGTTTGAATCTCTTCATTAGGCTATAGGCGAAACTGCTTTCAAACTGGAACAAAGCTATAGGACTTCTCAGCATATCATTCCAAACCCTTTGATCGTCAAAGTTCATTTCGCTCATATGGGGGTATGGAATACCAGCCATTTTACAAGCATCATTTATAATTCCAATGTTTTTAAGTATCAGGAAATCAAATTTAACTGCTCCGACGGCATGAAGCTCTTCCATATCGATAAAAGCGCAACGCTCTCCGTCTTTATCAAAAACACCATAATTGTCCGTCAGTGTTATTGGACTGATAACTATACCCGCAGGATGAATTGACTGAGATATCTTTGTGTTTAAAAGCCCGTCATAATAGAAGAAAATGTCGGGATGATTCTTCTTCGCCAAGTCTTCATCCATCAGGAACTCTTCAACAACCCCGTCAATGTTTCTCAATGAATACGGGTTATCCGGCGAAAACTTATCGGACGGTTTGAATTGTTCTCCACTCTTTTTCTCTTCCCAATACTTAGCCAGCGCATTTCCGATTCCTTTAATAGTCGCCTTTGCCTGAAGCGTTCCAAAGGCAGCCACTCGCGCCGTCTTCTCCGCCCCAAATCTATCAATTATGTACTGGAAGATTTTAGGTCTATCCTTATCTATGCAGTCGGTATCAATATCAGCCGGTTCAACTCTGTCTTCATGGCAGAATCTCGCAAACGCCGTATGCCACTGTTCGGGGTTGCAGTCAGTAATATCTGTCACAAAGGCAGTTCTCGATCCACTAACTGAACCTCGTCCGGGACCTATGGCAATGCCATGCTCCTTGCACCAGCATATCAATTCACTCTCGCAAAGCATAAAGCCGTTCATGCCGACTTTCTCGAAGATTTTTCTTTCTTCAGCCAGTGCGGCTCTGAACGCATCTTCCTGCTCGGGCGGTATAACCCCCGTCTCAAGCTTCTCTTTGAACATTCGGTCAACACGCTCAGCTTCTATTCGGCTATCCTCTTCAGCCGACCCGTACAGTATCGGATATTTAATAGATGTATCAAGCTCGAACGGCTCTACCATATCAGCCATTACAAGCGTGTTGTCCATAGCCTGTCTGTAAAGCTCGGGAGGTAGAACGCCCTGCTTTGCAAATGCAGCGTCCAACTCTTCACGGGACTTATATGTAAGGTCGTATGCATCTTCGTCGCCGTAGGACTTGTTTTTATATTTAAGCAATATCTTGCGGCACTCGGCTTTATATTTGTCAAGCGAGTGAGTATCGGTTCCTGCTATCAGCGGTTTACTGTACTTCTTCGCAAGCTCTGCCAAATGCACATTAAAGTCTCTCTGCTCCTGACAATCGTGAGCCTGAATCTCAAGGAAGTCATATCGCTTAACAAGACTCTCGTACATCGGATGGTCTACGGGAAGCTTATTTAGAGGACTCGCAAGACACGCGCTCGTCGTGATAATATTGTTGGACAGCTTCAGAAACTCGTCAAAACTCAATCTATTTACATAATAAAAGTGGTCTTTATCGCATGATTTCGACACTGCAAGGTTGAGTTCTTTCACACCCTGTTCGTTTCGAGCTATAAGCACCGTATGGTAGTTATCTCTGACCTTTTCATTAAGGCTTTCAGTGAGGTATATCTCAACGCCGTGAATGTATTTAATTCCTTTTTCGTCACAATACATCTTTTTCTTGACCCAGTTGAGTGGTTTTCCGTGTTCGCTGAACGCTATAGCTGGTTGTCCAAGTTCAGCGGCTCTGTCGATATACAGCTTGTAGCCTGTGCAACTGTCCAGCAGACTGTTATCACTATGTAGATGATAAATTACTAAGTTGTCTGTCAACCAAACACCTCCTCGTCCATATCTTCGTCATAAGCAGGAGTGCCGTAAGGCAACTCCGCACTTGTCACGCCGTCGGCGACTTCCCACCCATAAGCATGAGCAAGATTCTGCGGCGTTGTGTAGAATCTCTTACTCGGGTTGTCGTAGTACAGAGCAAATTCCTTGTTGTTCGCACTACCATATCGGTCTTTGAGAACTTCAAGGACAACACTGCCTTTCATGGGCGGCGTAATAAACTTGCCGTTTCTACCAACAACACCCTTTTTATCTTTAGGTGATACTCGGTACAGCGATATAACACGCTGTGCAAGGTTGGCAGCGGCAGCAACGCCCTGTAGGTCAAAGATGCTCATCTTGCGTACCTGCTCCATTTTCTTCGGGTGAATAACCACAAAGCAAGCTACATTCCATCGTTTCGCAAAGTCAATGATTTGTCTTATAAAATCTTCCTGCTTAGTCCACTTTGAGTTATCGTCGCACGACAGATCCACAGATGTGAGATTGTCGAAGAATACCGTTTTTACTCCAAGCCTTCTTACCGCACTCTCCGCCGTCGCGAGGAGGTCTTCAGTCTTATGCGAGAACGAATCTTTGTAGAAGTAAAGCTGTCCGCGATAATAGGAATTGATTTTTCTGTACACATCAGACTTGATTCTGTAATACTTGCCGTGTTCGCCCTGCACTTCTTCAAGCCCCCGCTGTCCTGCGTGAACAAAGTCAATCCAGTTTTTCAACGACGGGTTTGAGAGCTCTCCGCTGTATATAAAACAAGGATAACCCTGCTCTATAGATCGGCATACAAGCGTCGATATCAGAGAGCTTTTACCCGCAGAAGCTATTCCAGTTATGAGCGTTGTAGAACCCATATAGTTCTTGCCGAGCGCAGCGTCCAAATCTTCAAAGCCCGTTGTGAATCCCTCAACATCCGACATATCAAATCTTTTTACTTCGGTGTAATCGACTATCGCGGGAATCTCAGACTCTTTCGCGTTATTAATTACATCTCTGACCGCCTCTTTTCCCTCAAAGAACAGCAGTTCGTTTATGTCTTTTATGCGAACTTTCTCGCCGTCTGCATTGGTGTGAGACAATGGGATTTCTGCAACCTTGACACGATATTCGCCCAACCTCGGAGCAACTTTCTTTATGTATTCCTCGCCGCTTCTGTCGTTGTCGTGGACGAGGATGATTTCGTCAAACTCTTGCAGAAAATCCCAGCACTCTTCAATCCACTTCGTATTCTGGTCGCCGCCGTTAATGCTTACGGAGTTGTAAAAACCGCACTCAATGAGTGCGGCACAGTCGCCTTCGCCGGTACATATTATCAACGGCTGAGTGGTATTTATTTTATTGATGTTGTAAAGGACATTACAGCAATCGCTGTTTTCGAGATACCATATCTTAAGTTCGCCGTGAGGCACTGCGCGTGACTTGCGGACTTTACACATTACGAGCACGTCATTTAGGTCGAAATACTGGAACAAGGTATTTCCTTTTTCATCCTGCTGTATATTCAGATAATCTATTGTTTCAGGTGATATTTTTCTCTTTCGCCAATACTTATACACCTCTTCTTTGTTGTCGGCGTACTTGGGCTTGGGGTATTTGTATGCCCTGTCTTTTGTTCCGCGCTCTGCGAATGAATACTGTATACCCGCCTCATCAAAAAGCATCTCACACGCTTCAAGAAAAGTACACTTCTTGGATGTGATATAGGCATCTATGATGTCACAGGTAAAGCCACACGCAAAGCAGTGAAAAGAATAAGTCTTGGGGTTATACGAGCACGACGGATTCTTGTCTATGTGTTCGGGGTTCGGGCAACACCCGACTCTTCTTGAGGGATTCCAGTTCGTAATACCGAGCAGCTCAACCATAATCTCAGCATTTCTATCCCCTAATTTCTCTTTCGCTCTTTGAATATCGCTTTTTAATACCTGTATAAATCATCAACCTCCTTTACTTCGTCTTATATCATACATAACTGCAACGGGCATTAGTCGGAAGAAGACAGTTTTAAATACCATCTTCTTCCGGCACATTTTATCAGAACGGCAGATCATCGTCGTCAGCAACGACATCAACATTTGCCTTCTTTATGTTCGCCTTTGCTCTCGGTTCAGAGCCGCCGTTGGAAGTTGACTTGGACTCGATAAAGCAGACCTCATCAGCAAGAATATATGTCACACTTCTGTTTTCGCCGTCCTTATTCTTGTACAAGTCTGTACGAATAGAACCCCTGACACCTATCTTAGAACCCTTGCCGAAATACTTTTCGATAAAATCGGCGGTCGAGTTCCACGCTCTAACACGAATGAAGTCCGCCTCGTCCTCCGCGTCCTTTCTTTTGGGGCGATTAACAGCCACAGTGAAATTCGCCACTCTGTTGTCTGTGTTACCGGCGGTTCTTATCTCTACGTCGCCCGTAAGTCTGCCGATGATTGTTGCATTATTCTCTACCATTAATTAGTCCTCCTTATTTCTAAGAGCTACAAGCTCTTTGTAAACATCTGTCGCTACCTCAAAGTCAGTTATCTTATTGTAGTTCGCGCTACCCGAAACTGACTTGATGGTGTCTGAAATCGTTTTCTTCGCCACGCCGCTGTCTGCAAGTTCTTTGGCGAGTTTGTTAATGCTGTCTATAGCCTTTTCTATCTTAGACTTCTCAGCCACAGGAACATCTGCGACCGCTCTATATTTGCTTCTACCTGCCGCCCAATAGACATCCGCGCCGAAGCCTAACGCCTTACAAGCGACGGACAGAGCGTCGGTGTACGCCATCTTAAAACACTCATCGGATGTGTAAGCTCCACCCTTTTCGTTCGATATGTATGACGCGCCACCGATTCCGAAGATGGGTTTGCTCCACTCACCATCTTTTTTAACATAGAGATTGAGCGCAACATGAGCCGTCTTAGTTCCATCTGACCCATCTTCAAGCCAATATCTAATATCATCAGTAAACCAGCCAAGTCCGCATGGACCAAATATTTCCGTCAGCTTCTCCAAGCGCCACATCGGATTAATATCGGTAAATCCTCTAAGTCGCCCCGCAGCAATCTTCTTCTGCGCACTGTCGGGTACTGATCGCGCTTTATTATAAATTTCAAGATTGTCCATATTACACCTCACTTAATTTGAATATTCTGAACTTCCATAATATCTGCACCGTCGAGCGATTCTCCTGACTTGACCGCCGTCTTAACATCGGTTAAGTTGATTTTTGGGGTAAATGTAGCGAACTCTGGGTATTTTTTCGCAAACGCAGCTTCGTCCGCAATTACAAGACGCTCAGACTTGCGAAAAGCAACCTTGTTTCTTGCACTCTCAAAAGAAGTTTCACCCCTACACTGCATAGAGCGAGATATATAATCTTTAAGATAATCAGCGAAGTTCTCTTTTGTCTTTTTCCTTGCCGTCAGAGCTTTTATTTCTTCGTCTATCATCTTTGCCTCGGCAGTCAAATTTTTGATAGCGCAAATGGTGTTGTCCAGCTTATCCTTATAATCCGTATCGAGCATTTCAAGGGTGTCCTCAATAGCGTCCTCTGGGATTGTTCCGTTTTCAATAGCGGAGATAAAGTCAAGATACTCGTTATCAAGTTCGTAGAGTTTCATTTTTCTTCCTTTCTCTTTTTGTTTTTTTTTGATTTAAACCTTACAGTCCAAGCATTTTCTCGATGAACACAAGAATTGCTTTACCATAAAGACCAATCAGATTAAGAATGTTAAAAATAAATGCATCAATCATTATCGTTCTCCTCCTTTGTAAAATTTCTTCCTTCGTCCGATGCGTAGAATAGTTTTCTAAGCGAGCAGATATCACGCGGTATTGACTCTCTATCCTCTGTTTCTGCGTAAATTCGTTTAAGCCACGCATAATACTGATTCATTAATGGCGTTGTAAGAGACGAAGTTTCCTTGCCATCAAGATGTCCCCGTCTAAGAACCTTGTAGGAAACGCCGCGAAGGTATTTCCAGAGATTATAGTAAGCAAGTTTAAGCTTAACCATATAACCGTCGGCATCTTCGACGACAAATCCCTCTATATGCCTGTTGTTATACAGATAATCAGGCGCTGTGACCGTGTAATACCAATCGAAGAATGTCTGCCAATCGTTAATTACGACAGCTCGCTCTTTGTGTTCGAGCCCGAACTTGTCTGCAACACTTATAAGCTCGTCATAACTGAACTTTTTGAACTTCAACTCGTTGTAAACAATATCAAGCAAGAAAAGATGATTTTCCGGATAATCAATTATGTGTGGATCTCTCTGCATATCAATACACTCAAACACAAATGTTACATTATTTTCCCTTGAAAATTCTTTCATTTTCTGCTGTGTATCAACAGGGATTTTCTTATCTATCATCTCTTTAAGCCACGATGCATAATTACCATCCGGATTAGATTTCGTTGTAACAAACAGCGAATCATCTATCTCGTTATATGAAACTAACCCGAGAAACCCGTTTTCTTTAACATACGCAGTTACGGGAAACTTAAGCTTGTGCTGTAACATATCAAACTTTGTCTCCGGTCGCTCGTTTACATTAAAGAACTTTGTATAGCCTCTTGCGACTATTTTTCCTTTGGGAATGTTGATATACAAACCTCGTGCCCTAATCGTCTGCTCATCCCATATCTTGTCAAAGAAAGCCTGTTTTGAGAAGTTAAAAGACGAGATATCACCGAACTGCTTCTCGACTACCTGCTTATTACCTCTCAGAGCCAGAATAGCATCTGCAACAGACTCGTTCTTTTTTATCTTTGCAGTATAATCAATTCTCTCTTCAGTCGGTAAATATATGTTGTTTTTAAACTCGCTTACCTTTATCTCATTACCAACAAAACTAACAACTCTTATAGAGCCTCCAAACTCAACATTCCCCTCAAGATTGAAGGCTCTGCAAGCCTGAATGGGATTTCCTTTAAGATTTCTGTGCCCATGCACCTGATAAGCGTCAGTATTTTCACAGAAAGACTGATCAACAACATCGGCGTCGCTATAATTCCCGGAGCCTTTAATCATTTGGTCGGTAGCTACCAGCGTGAGATTGTTAGGCAACGTACTAAGACCACCGTGTGTAGCCAATATAGTTTTGCCACGATATATATAATAGGCGCACTGCCCGAAACTTCTGTAAAGTTTGCGAACATCCTTTTTAGTAAAAGAAGCGCCTTCAAGCTGAGCTCTTGTATGCATCTCAAACTCTTTTGACCCGGTAGTTCCGTCATTAGCCCAAACCCACATATGTTTCTCATGATTTCCCTCTATGAGATATACATTCGGTTCTTTATAGATACGAAGAAGCTCCTTTACTACCTCTGCATTTTCAACTCCTCTGTCAGTATAGTCTCCGCAGAACACAAACAGCTCATTAGGTTTCTCGGTTATATCCCCGATTGCTTCTTTGAGTGCCGTATAGCAGCCATGAACATCTCCAACAAAGTGAACCGCATCGTATTCCGAAACATCCATAGGTTTGAACCACACCTTTGAAAGTTCATCCGGTTTTATAACGGTTATCCCCGACGGAATTTTCTGAGTAGCGAAACGAGCATACATATTGTCGATTGCCGTTTCAGGAACCTGTTTGACTATAGGTCGCATTTTATTTCGCCTTTTGGTTTCCTCAATAGGAATGTCGGTAAAGTCTACACAATAAATCCTATAGCGATAACGGTTACAAAGCTCCGCATAGCGCTTCATCTCGGAAGTTTTGGAGTTCGTCGCGTCAATAACGGTGAACTCTCCTCGCTCCATTCGAGACTCAAGAATCTGAAAGAGTGTCTTCCAGACCTTAGTATCATTCGACTGACTTATACACTCTTCGCCACAAACATTTAAAGTGGGCGAAGCGTACATCAACCTTATCTCGTCGGCGGATAGTGTATAGGGTTCAAGTCCATTTTGTTCAATCCATGTTGACTTACCACACCCAGCACTACCGCGCAACAGCAGTAATACTCTCATTCATTCCCTCCTTACTTTTGAATCATTATCGAACTTCCATCGTCGCCGGTCATCACACTCGGGAGCTTTCCGTCCCACTTTTCTATGTATTTTTCTTTAAGAATCTTATCCGTCAGGGACTTCTCAAGAGTGTCATTTGCTTCAGCTTCAGCCTTAGATTTTATAAGCTTCGCCTCTGCGTCTGCCTTTGCCTTATCCACAGCCTTTTTATTTTCGATTTCCTGCTGTTCTGCCGCAAGCTGAGCCTGCTGTTTTGATGCTATCGCCGCCTGATATGACTCGTCAAAGTCAATGTCGTTTACCGTCACTTTGAGTATCGCAACAACATCCTCGCCGTACTTCTCGTCTATAGAAGCCTGAAGATTTTTCATTATCAGCGGTTCAACTATCGAGCGGTTCGTCGCGTCGGTATCGCTAAGCACTTTACTACTGGATTTAATAGCCGAAGCAACTATGTTTTCGGACACCAGAGAGTTCTTGTAGTCCGAGACATTAGCGTAGATCCACGCCGACCTGTCGGGGTTAATCTGATAAGTAACGGTCACGTCTGCGTAGTAAATTGCTGTTCTGCTTTCAGTCTCCGACCAGATTTTGTCGCCGCCGAACTGTGCGTCCTGCTGTTTGTTATTTACGAGCTTTATGCTCTGAACAATGGGCACTTTCCAGTTGAAACCACTATGTACAGGCTGGTCGCTTATCTGACCGAGCGTCGTTCTCACTCCCGTATATCCGGTCGGCACAATAGCCGCTGAAGCTGAGAGTACGAACAGACATATCGCCAACACAAAACTTACTATAGGAATTGCCACCGGAATGTTGTCTCCATAGTATTCTCTCTTTCTGTGAGCTAAAATCGCACCTACAGCCGTGAGAACCACAGCTATAACTATCATTACAATACTAAATATCATTTGATTTCCTCCTTGGTTTAAATCCATCTAATTTTCGGTTCACCCTTGAACCTCTTTTCCCAAACAAACCACGCATACGATATTGCGCTCGACTTTATTTTGCTAAAATCGCCGTTTGGAGCACACTTCATTCTGTCTGAAAAAACATATACATATTTTGGCGGATTCTCACGAAAAAACTCTCTTCGTCCTTTGCTTTCGAGAAAAGTAGTTTTTAGGAACATCGCTATCTTAGTTGAATTCATAGATATCTCTAAAGCTTTCTCTATGAATTTCTTGGCACGTTTGTACGGCGGGTTTGTGATTATATCGCGTGATATACACTCAACAGGGGGAGCAACACTTAAGAAGTCCGCCACATATGTATTTGGATAACCCCTATCCACAATGTCACTCGACAGAACGTCGTAGCCATGAGCCTCCAACACTTTTGATATGTGTCCTCCACCACAACAAGGTTCCCACACATAGTGAGAAAATTTCTCTCTTTTCAGCAGCTCTTCAACTGCCTTCGGGTCAGTCGCGTAATAGTCGTCGTCCGCCCTGCTTTCATTTGAGTGGTTTGACGCTCCAATAATTTTATATACGGAGTTTGCGTCTCCACTCCAATCCTGAGCCATTTCATCTCCCCTTCTCATTTTCATTTTTCAAATCAAAACCCGATTCCTTTTAGTCCGGAATTTTTCAATTAATTTTATCAAGCAAGGAATTGGGCTTTAAAAGGTCAACCATAATAGTATTACTTATAGGGGTACAGCGAGCACAACTAGTAGCGTCTAGCGAATCCCGCGAGTCCCCATGAAAGGAGTAATGCATATGTCAACTTATGAGTTGATCACTTCAATTTGCAGGATATTATCTATTATAATTGAACTTATCAAGACCTGCAAAAAAGAAGGAAAACCCACATGGCGTGGGCGAGTGACAGTCGTTCCCTACCATCTATTTGTAGGATATTATCTGTTATAATCGAAATTATAAAACCTGTCTATCATGGTTAACCTTTCAAAACCCAATTCCTTTTGGGTTAAATTTACGCCCCCTTCAAACTCGACAAGAATTTGTTAATAAGATAAGTCTGACCTTTACCTGTGACTTTCGGCGTCTTCGCGATATCTACCGTGCCATCGGGTCTGTAGAAAGCCGATATCTTAACCTCGAACAGACCTAAGTCCATAGACTTCTGCGTCGGCATATTCTTTCTGTCACCCGACTTTATCAGATAGTCGTTCATTCTCAGCCACGAGAAGAGACGATTCTGCCCAATATCGACGCCGTTCTGCTTTATAAGCTTCGCAAGGTCGCCGACTGGAATAGATGTCTTCGAGCTTTCTACAGCCTCAGCGAACAGCACCTTCGGAGCCTGAGCTTTTAGCTGATTTGCCATTCGTTTTGTTTCGTTGAGCATAAGCGTGATAGCTTCTCGCCCATATGTATTGCAGTCCGCAAAGTAGTAATCGACGAACTGTTTCGTATCGTTTACATAGCCACCTGTCTTGCGGATAATGGGCAGAACTTCGGCAGTTATCCAATGCTTGAACTCTTTTGCTTTCGGGAGCTTGCTTGAGAGGATAAGACTGTAAAGACCAGACTCGTTGATGAGAGTTGTTTTGCTCTTGTAGTTAGAACCATCCCCCTGAATTAGGGTAGTGGTTTTGTCTTCCTGATCCACATGAGCCGATATGGCGTTTTCAGGCTTTGCATACCCCAGCGCTACAGCCACATCCTTGCCGACGAAATACGGCTCGCCGTCGATCTCCAAAGCCCTAACATTTCCAAGCTCTTCGTTCGTAAATAATGTCATTTTGTTCTCGTCCATTAAATTCCTCCTTTGATTTTCGTTTCTATTTCTTCCGCGAATCTTTTGAATCTCGGCAAAACCGCAACCCTCAGCTCGTCGTCGAATTTATAGTAGATTGCTATTGGTTCGCCACACTGACTGCACCGAGCAACATAGCCGACAAGCTCCATGTTGTTTACACATTTCCGAGGCACAACCTCGTGAGCTATTAGAGTGAGAAGCTTAGACTTCCTCATTTCTTCTCCTCCTATACTTTAAAAGCTCATTGCCATATTTGCTTCTCACATATTCCCTACGGCTAACTCCGTATTTCTTCTGTATGTATCTGTCTACAAACTGCCTTTCGTTGTAGAGTTGCTGTTCGGTCTTGTAGAACCGACACCCGCCATATTCGCACAGCTTTTCTGTAAGCACCTTACAATAAGAGCCTCCGTCTGCAAAACACTTGTGTCTATTCATAAAAATCTTCGCTGCGGAAACCCCTTGCTTTAGCTATGGGGAGGAGCAGCGAGCCTCCTTTCATATTTACGCTATCAGATAATTCTGACTGCGCTCTAATAATTTTAAATGCTTGTAGCTTACGCCATCCTTGACCTTTGCTCCACCAAGCCTTCGTAGCAAGAAAGAGCCGCTGCTCCGCCTGCCCCAAACAAAGCACTCAATACCGTTGTAAAGCACCTTGTCGTAGAGGCGGAGGCCGTAGACATACTTCTCCGCCTGATTAGCTTTTCGCACACCACCCTTGAGGATGGTTGCTTTGTGCAGCTGTCGGTTATGATGCCTTCCTCCTTTTCAAGATTGCGGCTAAAAATTAAGCCGCTCAGCCTTTTGGCCGTAAGGTACCCATCCCCAGTGTTATCTCAAGGTTTTTGCGTGCAACACTGCTCCTTACCCTCAGAGCTGTTTAATCACACACCGCAGAGCGGCAGATTTGGGCAAACGTCCACCGGTGCCTATACATACATTCTTGAGTAACGTAGTGCTCGAAGCACTTAGGGTAGTCAATCAGGGCTCGTGTTTCCACAAGTCCCGGCTTTAGCCGTGGGGTTATTGACAAAGTCCTCCAAATTCATCCAAGTTTTTCAATACCCTTTTCGTGTAGTGAGTAGAGTGAATATCCTGTTTCCATAGGCGTTTTGCTCCACCCTCGCCGCAGTTGTAAGCCATCAGCGCATCTGCAAGTGAATAGCGCTTCAGATACCCGCTAAGGATGTACACGCCGCTTTCGATGTTCTGTGCTGGATCAAACAAATCTGTGACACCTAACTCGTTTGTAAGCCACGATACATTACAAGCGTTGATTTGCATCAAACCGTAGTCGTTGGTTGCGCTAATCAAAGTCGGATTAAAATTGCTTTCCGTTTTGATAACCGCCTTGATAAGAGCCGCCGAGACACCATACTTCTCGGCAATCTCGGCAATTATTTCGTCGTATTTTGTCTTTGAATCGGCGGGTCTTTGTTGCTCTGTGGTAGAGGCGATTTCTGTTTCGGATTCAATTTCCGTTTTCAAATCCAAAACTGATTCGTTTTCAGTTCCGATTTCAACTACCTCTGCGCTCGGAGCTTCTACCGGCAAGGCATTACCGACCATAAGAAACGCTCCTATGCTCAGCACCAGAGCAAACGAAAGACCTTTTATTATTTTTGAATTTGACTTATACATAGGCATTAATTGTTATGTTGTAAATGTCTCTGTCCGTGCCAAAGTCGAGTATGTCCTCCATATCAGAGGCAAGTCTAACTTTCTCGACACGATATGTATGATTGAAAGGCGTTGTACTGCGTCCCCGATTCTTGACGCAGTTCCATATATCCCAAGTAGAGACGCCAATCTCTTCGGCGAGCTCTCGCATTGTGTCGCCCATAGCAAATGGAAGCTCATAATCGTCGTCGTCAACGGCAATGTAAACAATTTTAGGTTTCTGCATAATAAATTCCTCCTATTTTCTCGTTGACATTCAACCGCCCTTGTGTTATAATGACAATGGCAGGACTATGCCCCTATAGAAACACGCCAGTGTTTAGTATAAGAGCATACGAATGTCGTTCCTCCTCATCGAATTGGGAAGCCGTCGCCAAACGCTTTTACCCTTTCGTGGGGAGTCTTCTTTTTTAGTCTTCTATTCCGCACAAAGACCGTATTTCTTCTACCGCATCAGTTATTATATCAAACTGTTCGCGGACATCTTCAACAAAGTCTTCTGCGTCCATATGTTTTTGAGAACCTTTCAGATTCTCCGCCCAACCATCGAGTCGATCCTCTTCGTCATCTAAGATGTCGTTTGCAAATTCGACCCTATCGTTTATGTATCGAGCAGCTCTCGCGAGTGCTCTCTTGTTCTTACGAGTCAAGTATATCACCTCACTTTGTTGATTTACCAAAAACTATAAAAATAATTTACGCAACTTGTTTTTCAAACATTTCTTTGCAAAGCTCGTAAATTTCATTATTGGAGACCTGTTTTGAAGTAACCAGCTCGTTTATGTCTGTCTTTCCGAGGACGAAATCTGACACCGCCTTTCTCGCTTCGTCGTATCTGAGGATTGTGTCTTTGAGGTAGCTCATCGTAATTCTTACATCTGAATGTCCGAGCATACCCTGTAAATCTCTCATAGCATAATCATTCGCACCGCCGTCGTGACAACACAGCACTATATTGGCAAATGATTTCCTCATGGTATGAGACGAGATGTGTATCGGCAACCCCGCTTCCTTTCCCGCACTTTTGAGATATCGTGAATAGCTTTGCTCCTGTAGTCTCCCGCCGTTGTTCTTCGAGAAGATATAATCATCGGGAGAACAGTTGCGTCCGCCAAGCCACTTGCGATATTCTGTAAGCGTTTCCTTTATCGCATCTGAAATGAAACACCGATTGATTTTAGATGTCTTGCTCTCGACTACGGGTATGCGGTCTCTGAACTCGCCGTCATCGTCCATGATCCAACCCCATTTTAATTTAACGAGGTCGCTTGCTCTAAGACCGAAGCAAATGCCGCAACGGAACATAGCCCAGTTTCGTATTCCCATTCGTCCTGTGTTTTTGAGCTTATCCAGTACAACACACATTTCATCATAGGAACGAATCGAATCCGCCGCATGAGCTATCGGAACGCCATCCGATTTTACACCGGACAACAGCCGCTCTTGCTTTTTCTCTTGTTCTAATCGCCGATTTGCTTTTCGCTCCTTTTCTGAAAATTCATTTTGAATCCGATTTGTTTCCCATAAGGATTTATATCTGTCTCGCTCTTCTGCTGTTTCGCGGAGGAGCTTTTTTAGTCTTGCGTTCTGGGCTTTCAGACTATCAATAAGTATGTCTTTATTAACATCAACACTGGTTATCTGACCCAATTCTGACGCTCCTTCCAAGCATTATACACTCGATTGAAATTGCCCTGAATACTGATAGGATAACCGCGATAACCCTGACGCCTTATCTCACGCTCCGCAAGAAGCTCAATCCACCAGTAAAGTACCTCTGGATCGCTCTCAAGAGCAGGAAGATATTCTTCCGGGAAGTGAGTGTTATCGCCTCTGTGCCATTCAGATTCATATTTATCTCTTAAATTTCCCCTCATCTCCGGAGGCGGTGTGGGATTTGCCGCAATGCGCTGCCGCTCTCTGTCTATTTCGTCCCAACGCTCTTTTACATCGGCTCCAACAAACACCGCCGAAGCACCAATCAGACCAAGAAA
>UMCS01003136.1_pt1 | contig 23479 bp, 14 predicted proteins | sample 1964281 | NCBI WGS metagenome assembly UMCS01 (sample SAMEA4835973, study PRJEB28245) | human gut metagenome | biome: gut microbiome; material: fecal sample | place: Denmark | collected 2008
TCATTCTCGAGCGCGGTTCGCATATCGAAGACAGGCAGAAAGATGTTCAGACCTTTTGGCGCGAACGCAGACTCAATCCCGAGTCGAACGTTCAGTTCGGCGAGGGCGGCGCAGGAACTTTTTCGGACGGCAAGCTCACAACGGGCATAAAAGACCCGCTCTGCCGCTTTGTTATAGACGAGCTTGCGAACCACGGCGCGCCCGAGGAGATACGCTGGTCGGCAAAGCCGCATATCGGCACCGACCGCCTTGCCGAGGTTGTCCGCAATATCAGAAAAGAGATAATCTCGCTCGGCGGCGAAATCAGATTCAACTGCAAAATGACGGATATAATAGTCGCGAACGGCTATATCCACGGCGTGAAGACCGAGCATGACGGACATTTTGAGGATATCGAGACCGATACCGTCCTGCTCTGCACCGGACATTCGGCGCGCGACACCGTGAGAACGCTCTATGCCCACGGGGTCAGGATGATGCAGAAGCCGTTTTCGGTAGGCGCGCGAATAGAGCATCCTCGCGAGTTCATCGACCGCGCGCAGTACGGCGACTTTGCCGGGCATCCCGCGCTCGGCGCGGCGGACTATAAGCTCGCCTGCCACCCGGAACACGGGCGCGGAGCTTATACATTTTGTATGTGCCCCGGCGGCACGGTGGTCAACGCGGCGAGCGAAGAGGGCGGAATAGTCGTCAACGGCATGAGCGAGTACGGGCGCGACGCGGAGAATTCTAACAGCGCACTGCTCGTCGGCATCGAGCCGGAGAATTTCGGCAGCGACCATCCGCTCGCCGGAATGGATATGCAGAGAAAAATCGAACACGCGGCGTTTCTTGCGGGCGGCAGCGATTACACCGCCCCGGCGCAGCTTGTCGGCGATTTCCTTGCGGACAGACCCTCTACCCGCCTCGGCGCAGTTCATCCGAGCTGCCCAACGGGCGTTGTGATGAGCGATCTGAGAAAGATACTGCCGAAGAAAGTGACGGATACATATGCAGACGCGCTTTTGAAGATGGATAAAATGCTCAAGGGCTTCGCCATGCCCGAAGCTGTGTTCACGGCGCCCGAGACCCGCTCGTCTTCGCCCGTGCGTATTCTGCGCGACGAGATATATCAGTCGAACATCCGCGGGCTTTATCCCTGCGGCGAGGGCGCGGGATATGCGGGCGGAATAGTGTCCGCCGGAGTTGACGGAGTGCGCTGCGCCTATGCCGTGCTCGCCGACGAAAACGACGAGTGGTAAAAAGATTTTACACATCGCGTTTTGTGTGGTATAATGTATAAAGATTTGCAAGGAGTGGATAATAATGAAAAAATTTCTTTTCTATTTAGTCCAGTTTACCTGGGCTCTGCCGCAGAACCTTGTCGGCGGAATTGGCTTTCTCGCGCTGAGAAAAAAGTATAAGCACGAGCGCTTCAACAACGCGTTTGTTACATATGTCCCGCACGATAATTTCGGCGGCGTGTCGCTCGGAATATTTATATTTATGAATCCCGACCGCCCGGCGGACAGAGTCCACGACACACGCATGCACGAGTACGGCCACACCATTCAGTCGCTTCTTCTCGGCCCTCTCTGGGCTTTTGTGATAGCGATACCGTCGTTTATCTGGTGCAACGTCCCCAAATTCGTCAGAATGCGCAAAGAGGACGGTGTATCATATTATAAACTCTACTGCGAAGGCTGGGCGAACATCTGGGGCAGAGCGTGGAGCCGCGAGAACTTCATCAGCGATGAGTTCAAGACGACCGGCTATTACGGCAAGCCCATTGCCCCGATAGATTTCAGCAAGAAGAAGTAAGAGAATCTCAAACGAAACAGGAGACCCTATGGACGGATACGATGCATTTTCCGCGGGCGTTGAGCCGGGCGGACTGCGCAACCGTAATGAAATAAAAGTGCTGATAGCTTTTCTGCTCAAGAACACCGAGCGGGGACTGTCGCGCCGCCAGCTGATGGAGGTCATTCAGCGCGAGGGACTGGCGAACTACTTTGAAGCGAGTCAGGCGCTCGAAAGCCTTATTGAGGGCGGGAGCGTTGAAGTTGACAAGAGCGATGATGACGAACTGCTGAGCCTCACCGCAGCGGGAAAGACGGCGGCGAATATCGAGGACGAACTGCCGCGCGCCGTGCGCGACAAGGCGCTCGCGACCGCGGAAGAGCTTCTCAAACAGGAACGCCGCATGAAAGAGACGCCGGTCGAGATAATCCCGCTCGAAAACGGGTGCAATGTCAGATTCACTTTCAACGACCTTATGACGCTGACCCTCTATGTCGCGGATATGGAGCAGGCGCAGAGCGTCCGGGATAAAATCCTCGCCGACCCCGAGAGCCTCTATTCGGCGGTTATAGAACAGCTGATGTAAAAAAACGCGCTCCGAAGAATTTGTCTTCGGGGCGTTTTTATAGAAAAGCAAATAATATATATGATATACTTGAAAAAACAGAGGAGAGGAGCTGCAAAATGAAACGGTTTTTATCGGCATTGGCGGCGGTTGTTATGGTCATGAGTATTATTGTCCCGGGCGCATACGCGCAGGAAAACAGAAGCACCGACGACCTGAGGGCTCTCGGGATAGATACATCGCACAGCGTCAATGTCCGCGATGTCGTTATCCGCGACCCGTTTGTTCTGGTCAGCGGCGGCATATATTATATGTACGGCACGGGCGCATCGACCGTTGAGGGCTACGGCTGCTATGTCAGTCTCGACCTTGAGACATGGTACGGTCCCGTCAATGTCTTTGAGGCGAAGGACGGCTTCGACGGAGTGAACTGCTTCTGGGCGCCCGAATGTCATTATTATAACGGCAGCTACTATCTTCTGGCGTCATACGGCAGCGCCTCGACCGGGCACAGAGGAACATCTGTGTTTCGCTCGTCAAGCCCGTTGGGACCTTTTGAAGAGATAAGCGACGGACACGTCACCCCGCACGATTGGGACAGTATCGACGGTACGCTCTATGTTGAGAACGGAGTGCCGTATATGATTTTTGTCCATGAGTGGACCAGTATGCCCGACGGAGTGGGGGATATATCCTTTGCTCAACTCAGCCCCGATCTGACGCATTTTGTGACCGAACCCGAGACTTTATTCCGCGCCGACGACTGCGTTTGGGCGAGCGACATAACTGACGGACCGTTTCTGTATAAAACGCAGCAGGGGACGCTCATAATGCTCTGGTCGAGCGGATCGAAGCTCGGCTATTCGGTCGGCTCGCTCTTCTCCTTGAGCGGTCAGCTCCGCGGCAGCTGGCACTTCAACAGCATCCCGCTCTATCAGAGGCGCAAAAGCGATGACCCTGACGGCGGCCACGGGATGATATTCACTGCAAACGACGGCAGGCTTCTTATGGCGATACATTCGCCCAACAGCGGCTCTCCGGCGCACCCGGTGTTCATTGAGATGGTCGAGAAAGACGGAACGCTCGTAAAGAAAGACAAATTCTCATCGCACGCGCAGGCGTCGCAGAAGATAGATCAATTTTTCTGGCGCGCGGTCGAGTGGTTTAAAATAATGCTGTTCCCAAAGATGCCGCTTGATTGATAAAAACAAGACCTGCTTTCTATATAGAGAATAGAGAGCAGGTCTTTTGTGCTGATATATTTTATTCGAGATTTACAGAGTAGTCCTCTTTGACTGTCGAGAGAACGACGAGCGTCTTTGTCAGCGAAACGCCGCCCGCGCTCTTTATCTCGTTGAGCAGCGATTCAAGTCCGCCGGTCGATTCGGTGTTGACTTTGAGAAGAAAGTCGAAGTCGCCGGTGATGTAGTGGCACTCGGTTATCTGCTTATGGGTCTTGACGAATTCGTTGAAATTGTTGTTGTACTTCGGATGCTCCATGCTCACCGAGATGAACGCGGTGATGTCCATGCCGAGCTTCTTGCTGTCGAGCACGACGGTGTACTGCTTGATTATGCCGTTGGCTTCGAGCTTCTTGATGCGCTCGATGACGGCCGAGACGGACATGTTGACCTGCGAGCCGATTACCGAAGCGTTTTCTCTTGCGTTTTTCTTGAGACATTCGATTATCTTAACATCTATCTTGTCCAAGATATCATCCCCTGTGCCGCGGTCTGCACCGCGTGATTTTTCTCTATTTTAACACCGTTTCCGCTAAAAAGTAAAGTTTTTTCTGGAATTTCTGAATTTTTTATCTTTTGATGCTTTTACGGCACAGCAAACCGAAACTTTTATCAAATCTGTGAAATGCAATCCTTGCGTTGCGCGTCATATTAAATCCGTGTGTTGCGTTTGCGTTATTGAATAAAAAATACCGGAGCGTCAAAACTCCGGTATAATTTAACTATGCGGTCCTTTCACCGGGCGCTTTTATCTCGCTGAGGTGCTCGTCCGCGCAGCGGCGACCCTCTTCGTAGAGCTTTTCGAGGGCGGCGGGCTCGCGGGTCAGCGTGTTCACGCCGTAGCAGTCCTGCGGAGCTAAGATAATCACTTTGCCCTGCTCCTGAAGCTTTATTGCCTCTTCGAGCTGGCGGTTGTATACCTCGTGCCTTACGGCGAGGCGGTCAAAGACTTTCGGATATTTTTTCAGTGCGGCTTTGATTATCGGCATATGCTTCTGCGGAGATTTGCGATAGTCAACGGGCTTTGAGATGACAACTATAACTTTGTCGCAGCCCATGTCAAACGCCTTCTGAAAGGGGATAGGGTCGGAGATCCCGCCGTCGAAGCAATCTTTGCCGTCGATAACTATCGGCTTGCACACTGCGGGCAGGCAGCATGAGGCTTTTATGACCGTCAGATCGTCGCGCTTTATGCTGCTTTTAGGGAAGTATATCGGCTCTCCCGTCTCGCCGTCGGTGACTACGGTTATGAAATCCGTGTGGTTCGCTGTAAAAGCATCATAGTTCAGCGGATCTTCGCCGTCGGAGTTTGAAATAGTGGAGTAAATATAATCAAGTCCGATATATGAGCCGCTGTGTATGAAATTGTCGAAGCTCATATACTGCTTGCGCTGAGCGTAGTTCACATAAAAACGCTTGACTCGGTTATGGTGTCCGGCGGCATAAGAGATGAGATTCGCGCTGCCCGCCGAGACGCCTATGCACAGGTCGAAGTTTATTCCCTCTTCAATAAAACGGTCATAAATGCCTGCGGAAAAAACTCCGCGCATTCCGCCGCCGACATCAACAATACCGGTCATGCTCTTCCTCCGTAAACGCATTGAAAATTTTGAGTATTATAACACACGCGCCGGCATAAGTCAAAACCGGCACGGGATATTATCGGCGGATTTTCGGCTGAATATGCACCTGCTTTTGCTTATATAATACCTTATATTTATCCGACAGACGGTCAAAATTGCAGAAATTTCGCGCCGATAAGAGCTAAGAGAGCGGGATTGTGACGGATATTGTAAAAAGTTTGAAATTACTCTGAAAAATGGCACTCTTGCTCTTGACAAAGCGGGCTTCATAGTATAAAATGTAAAACTGCACAATTATAATGGAGCGTTGTGTGCCCGGCCTTTTCGGCTAAGGGCTTGTTATAGCTTTCCCGAAACGCGGAAAACCGCTTCATTATTGCATTTCAACGCTCTTCAAAAGAGCTTGCGCGAGCCGTCAATTGACAAAAGTGTATAGCCCCGAAAAATGGGATATCTGCTTCTGTCAATTGATGGTGATAACACGAAACGGATGAAAAAAGAACGGAGTGAATTGGCCTATGCTGAATGTTAAGCCCGTCAAAAAAGGAACGACCACGCGCATGAGCTTCGGCAAGATCGAAGAAGTCATGGAGATGCCCAATCTCATCGAGGTTCAGAAGAACTCGTACAAATGGTTTCTCGACACCGGACTCAAGGAGGTGTTCCGCGACATAGCGGAAATCACCGACTACACCGGCAACTGGGTGCTGACCTTTATAGACTATCGCATTGACGAGAAGACTAAACACACCGTGCAGGAGTGCAAGGAGCGCGACGCTACCTATGCAGCCCCCATGCGCGTCACTGTGCGTCTGCTCAACAAGGAGACGGGTGCAATAAAGGAGTCCGAGGTATTTATGGGTGAGTTCCCCATCATGACCGACAGCGGCACCTTTGTTATCAACGGCGCAGAGAGAGTCATCGTCTCCCAGCTCGTCCGTTCGCCGGGCGTATATTTCGATATGACCCACGACAAGACCGGTATCGAGCTGTTCTCAAGCACAATCAACCCCAACCGCGGCGCATGGCTTGAGTATGAGACGGACATAAACGACGTCTATTATGTAAGAATAGACAAGAACAGAAAAATATTCATCACCACATTCATCAGAGCACTCGGACTCGGTACGGACGATGAAATCCGCGAGTTCTTCGGCAACGATGAGAGAATCGAAGCCACCATCGAGAGAGACGAGACGAAGAACCAGGGCGAAGCGCTCATGGAAGTCTTCAAGCGTCTGCGTCCCGGCGAGCCCGTGACCCTTGAGTCCGCCCAGCAGCTGCTCGACAATCTCTTCTTCGATCCGCGCAGATACGATATCTCGCGTGTCGGCAGATACAAATATAATAAGAAGCTCGCCATTGCCGCCCGCCTTGCAGGCTGCAAGCTTGCCGAGCCCGTTATCGCTCCGCTGACCGGCGAGATTCTTGCCGAGGCAGGCGAGGTTGTTACCAAGGCGAAGGCTAAGGAGATCGAGCGCGCAGGCGTTATGGTCGCCGTCGCCGATGTTGAGGGCAAGAAGGTCAAGATCATCTCCAACGGCATGGTCGATCCCATGGACTATGTGCCCGAGGGAGTGACCAAGGAAGAGCTTCTTGAAGCCGGCATCAACGAAAAGGTTCGCTTCCAGATAATCACCGAGATAGTCGACGAGTGCGGCGACGACAAAGAGGCTCTTCTCGAGCAGCTCAGACTCCGCCACGACGACCTTATCCCGAACCACATCATAATCGACGATATCTTCTCTTCGATAAACTATATCAACTGCCTTGCGAACAAGATAGGCACCACGGACGACATCGACCACCTCGGCAACAGACGTATCCGCTGCGTGGGCGAGCTGCTCCAGAATCAGTTCAGAATCGGTCTGTCGAGAATGGAGAGAGTTGTCCGCGAGAGAATGACTCTTCAGGCTCAGGAGAAGGAGGAGAACATCACTCCTCAGGCTCTTATCAACATCCGTCCTGTCATGATGGCGATAAAGGAGTTCTTCGGTTCTTCCCCGCTGTCGCAGTTCATGGATCAGATCAACCCCCTTGCAGAGCTGACTCATAAGCGCCGTCTTTCCGCCCTCGGCCCCGGCGGTCTTTCAAGAGACCGTGCAGGATTCGAAGTCCGAGACGTTCACTACTCGCATTACGGCAGAATGTGCCCCATCGAGACTCCCGAAGGTTCCAACGTCGGACTTATCTCCTACCTTGCAACTTTCGCGCGCATAAATGAATACGGTTTCATCGAGGCCCCGTTCAGAAAGGTCGACAAGACCACCGGACGCGTCACCGACGAAGTTGAGTATATGACAGCCGATGTCGAGGACGACTACATTGTCGCCCAGGCGAACGAGCCGCTCGACGAGAACGGAATGTTCGTCCATGAGAGAGTCAACGCAAGACACAGGGACGGCTTCCTTGAGATCGACCGCATGAAGGTCGACTATATGGACGTCTCTCCGAAGATGGTCGTCTCCGTCGCAACTTCGATGATTCCGTTCCTCGAGAACGACGACGCAAACCGAGCCCTCATGGGATCGAACATGCAGAAGCAGGCGGTTCCGCTGCTCAAGACCGAGAGCCCTATAGTCGGCACCGGTATGGAATATAAAGCGGCTGTCGACTCCGGTGTTGTCGTGCTTGCAAAGCACTCCGGCCGCGTCACAAAGGTCGATGCCGAGCAGATCGAGATTCTCAGCGACGAGAACATTCTCGACCATTACGATATAATCAAGTTCATGCGCTCCAACCAGGGCACATGCGTCAACCAGCGCCCGATAGTCACCCTCAACCAGCGCGTTGAAAAGGGCGACGTCATAGCCGACGGTCCCGCAACGGATCACGGCGAGATATCCCTCGGCAAGAACGCCCTTGTCGGCTTCATGACCTGGGAAGGCTACAACTACGAGGACGCGGTTCTCATCAACGAAAAGATGGTTCGCAACGATGTCTACACCTCGATTCACATCGAGAAGCACGAGATCGAAGCGAGAGATACAAAGCTCGGACCCGAGGAGATCACAAGGGACATCCCGAACGTCTCCGACGATCTTCTGAGCAACCTTGACGAGCGCGGCATAATCCGCGTCGGCGCCGAAGTTCACTCCGGCGACATCCTTGTCGGTAAGGTAACGCCCAAGGGCGAGACCGAGCTGACCGCAGAGGAGAGACTGCTCCGCGCCATATTCGGCGAGAAGGCGAAAGAGGTCAGAGACACCTCCCTCAAGGTCTCCCACGGCGAATACGGCATCGTCGTCAAGGTCGAAGAGTTCACCCGCGAGAACAGCGATGAGCTCGCACCCGGCGTAAACAAGGTCGTCCGCTGCTATATCGCCCAGAAGCGTAAGCTTTCCGTCGGCGATAAGATGGCAGGCCGCCACGGTAACAAGGGTGTTGTTTCAAGAATACTTTCTCAGGAGGATATGCCCTTCCTTCCGGACGGCACGCCGCTCGATATCGTGCTCAACCCCCTGGGCGTTCCCTCCCGAATGAATATCGGTCAGGTGCTCGAAGTGCATCTCGGCTTTGCCGCGAAGCATCTGGGCTACAAGGTCGAGACTCCCGTCTTTGACGGCGCGCACGAGGAGGATATCCGCGAAGCGCTCAAGCAGGCAGGACTCAGAGAGGACGGCAAGACGATACTCTACGACGGACGCACCGGCAGACAGTTCGATAACCCCGTCACCGTCGGCGTCATGTATTACCTCAAGCTGTTCCACCTTGTTGACGATAAGATTCACGCACGTTCCACCGGCCCGTACTCGCTCGTTACGCAGCAGCCCCTCGGCGGTAAAGCCCAGTTCGGCGGCCAGCGTTTCGGTGAGATGGAAGTCTGGGCTCTCGAGGCTTACGGCGCTGCCTACACCCTCCAGGAGATACTGACAGTCAAGTCCGACGATGTTGTCGGCCGTGTCAAGACCTACGAGGCGATAGTCAAGGGCAACAACGTTCCCAAGCCCGGCATTCCCGAGTCGTTCAAGGTTCTCGTCAAAGAGCTTCAGTCCCTCTGCCTTGATGTCAGCGTTCTTGACGCGGACGGCGAGGAGATAGACCTCAAGCAGACCGACGAGGAACTCGGATTTGCACCTTCAGACGATAAGGCATTCTCCTCCGTCAACGACGCCGGCACTGCAGGCGGCTACGGCACGGAAAACGAAGAGGGCGATATCTTCAATGTCGGCTCCGACGAGGACGACGGTGACAGCGCCGATTTCGCAGACGATGCCGAGGGCGAAGATGACTACTATGACGGCGACATCTTCTCCGACAGCGAAGGCGAGCTTGACGACTACGACGACTGAGAACAGTCACCTTAAAAATATATTTTAAAAAGGGGCAGTCAACGGATGGAAAACAATACCTTTGAATCCATAAAAATAGGTCTTGCGTCTCCCGATAAGATCAGAAGCTGGTCTTACGGCGAGGTCAAGAAGCCCGAAACCATCAATTACCGCACACTCAAGCCCGAAAAGGACGGACTGTTCTGCGAAAGGATATTCGGACCCCAGAAGGACTGGGAGTGCCACTGCGGCAAATATAAAAGAATCCGCTACAAGGGCAAGATATGCGAACGCTGCGGCGTTGAGATAACCCGCTCCAAGGTTCGCCGCGAGAGAATGGGTCACATCGAGCTTGCAGCTCCCGTTTCCCACATCTGGTATTTCAAGGGAATACCCTCAAGAATGGGTCTTATCCTCGATATATCGCCGCGCAACCTTGAGAAAGTTCTCTACTTTGCGATGCATATCGTTATCGATCCCGGCACAACGGATCTTAAAAAGTATCAGGTTCTCGACGAGAAGGATTACGACGAGTACCGCCTGATGTATGAGGACGATTTCAGGGCAGGCATGGGCGCCGAGGCTATCAAGGAGCTTCTTGCCGAAATCGATCTCGACCAGCTCTCCGCGCAGCTGCGCGAGGAGATAGAGAACGCAAGCGGTCAGAAGAAGGCTAAGGCTCTCAAACGCCTTGAGGTTGTCGAGGCGTTCAGACAGAGCGGCAACAGACCCGAGTGGATGATCCTCGACGTGCTTCCGGTTATCCCGCCGGAGCTTCGTCCCATGGTTCAGCTCGAGGGCGGACGCTTTGCAACGAGCGACCTCAATGATCTTTACCGCCGCGTTATCAACAGAAACAACCGTCTGCGCAAGCTCCTTGAGCTCGGCGCACCCGAGATAATAGTCCGCAACGAGAAGCGTATGCTTCAGGAAGCTGTCGATGCTCTTATCGACAACGGCCGCCGCGGCAGACCCGTAACCGGTCCGAACAACAGAGCGCTCAAGTCGCTCTCCGATATGCTTAAAGGTAAGCAGGGACGTTTCAGACAGAACCTGCTCGGTAAGCGTGTTGACTATTCCGGACGTTCGGTTATCGTCGTCGGTCCCGAGCTGAAGATCTATCAGTGCGGTCTGCCGACCGAGATGGCTCTTGAGCTGTTCAAGCCCTTCGTCATGAAGAGACTTGTCCAGACCGGCAAGGCGAACAACGTCAAGTCCGCAAGAAAGATGGTCGAGCGTCAGAATCCCGTTGTCTGGGATGCTCTCGAAGTGGTTATCAAGGATCACCCCGTGCTCCTCAACCGCGCTCCCACACTTCACAGACTCGGTATCCAGGCTTTCGAGCCCATCCTTGTCGAGGGCAGAGCTATCAAGCTTCATCCCCTCGTTTGTACCGCATTCAACGCCGACTTCGACGGCGACCAGATGGCAGTTCACGTTCCGCTTTCTGCGGAGGCTCAGGCTGAGGCGCGCTTCCTTATGCTCGCCGCCAACAACCTCCTCAAGCCCTCCGACGGACGCCCGGTCACCGTTCCCACGCAGGACATGGTCCTCGGCTCATATTACCTCACCCTTGAAAAGCCCGGCGAGCCCGGCGAGGGCAAGGTGTTCAGAGATGTCGATGAGGCCACCATGGCTTACGACGACGGCACCATCGGACTCCATGCGAGAATTAAGATCCGCATGACTAAGGAGATTGACGGCAAGCCCGTCAGAAAGCTCGTCTCCACCACCATGGGACGCGTTATCTTCAACGGACCTATCCCGCAGGATCTCGGCTTTGTTGACAGAAGCGATCCGGAGAACGACTTCAAGCTTGAGGTCGATTTCCTCGTCAATAAAAAGAAGCTCGGCGAAATTATCGACAGATGCATCAAGATTCACGGCACTTCGATAGCGGCCGATATGCTTGATAAAATCAAGGCTCAGGGCTACAAGTACTCGACCCGAAGCGGTATCACCGTCGCTGTCTGCGACGCTACCATACCGCCGCGCAAGGGCGAACTCATTGCCGACGCCGAGAAGGACATCGCCGAGATCATGGACAACTATGAGAACGGTCTTCTCTCCGACGAGGAGCGCACGAACATGGTTATTGAGACCTGGGAAGACTGCACAAAGAGAGTTGCCGCAGAACTCAAGGCGAACTTCGATCCCTACAACCCGATCAACATGATGCTTGACTCCGGTGCGCGAGGCAACGACAGCCAGCTGCGTCAGCTTGCAGGTATGCGCGGACTTATCGCGAATACGGCAGGTAAGACGATTGAAATCCCCATCAGAGCCAACTACCGTGAAGGTCTTAATATACTCGAATACTTCATCTCGTCGCGTGGTGCGCGTAAAGGTCTTGCCGATACCGCACTTCGTACCGCAGACTCGGGTTACCTCACCAGACGTCTTGTCGATGTCTCGCAGGATGTTATCATCCGCGAGGAGGACTGCGGCTGCACAGAGGGCTCGGATGTCTACGATATCTTCGACGGAAAGCGCCGCATAGTCAGCCTCACCGAGCGTCTTACCGGCCGCTATCTGCTCAACGACTTTGTCGACGAGGATACCGGCGAGCTTATCATGAGCAAGGATAAGATGATGAGCGAGGACGACGCAAAGCGCGTCGCCGACAAGGTATACGAGTACCACGACAGAAAGGTCGCCGCGGGCGAAGAGCCCGAGGGCAGCCTTGCGAAGATAAAGATCCGTTCGCTGCTTACCTGCCAGTCCGAGCACGGCGTCTGCATCAAGTGCTACGGCGCGAACCTTGCAACCGGCGAGCCTGTTACGGTCGGTGAAGCAGTCGGTATCATTGCGGCTCAGTCGATAGGCGAGCCTGGTACACAGCTGACGATGAGAACGTTCCACACCGGCGGCGCGAAAGACCAGTCCGATATCACGGAAGGTCTTCCCAGAGTCGAGGAGCTGTTCGAAGCGAGAAAGCCCAAGAGCCTCGCTCTTATCAGTGAGATCTCCGGTACGGTTTCAGAGCGCGAGATTAAGAAGGTCAGAAACATCATCGTCACCGATCCCGAGACCCTCGAGGAGAAGGCGTATCCCATCCACTACGGTATGCGCGTCAAGGTTGAGCCCGGCGATCACATCAACAAGGGCGACACCATCACCGAAGGTGCTCTCAACCCGCACGATATTCTCGCAGTCCTCGGCGTCGAGGCTGTTCACGATTACCTCATCCGCGAGGTTCAGAGAACCTACCGTATGCAGGGTGTTGACGTCAACGATAAGCACATCGAGGTCATCGTCCGTCAGATGATGAAGAAGGTCAAGATCACCGATCCCGGCGACACGACTTTCCTGCCCGGCGCTGTTGTTGACAAGCTCGAGTTCAAGGCGGAGAACGCACGCGTCGCCGCCAAGGCTCAGGAGACAGGCGAGGAGCTCGCAGAGGCTCAGTGCATGCCCGTGCTCATGGGTATCACAAAGGCTTCTCTTGCAACCGAGTCCTTCCTCTCGGCAGCATCCTTCCAGGAGACGACAAGAGTCCTCACCGACGCCGCCATCAAGGGCAAGAGCGATCCGCTGCTCGGCCTCAAGGAGAATGTCATCATCGGCAAGCTCCTGCCGTCGGGTACCGGCATGAAGTGCTACAGCGATGTTCAGGTGCTTCCCACCACGGGCATCTTCAGCGATCTTGCCGAGAAGCTCGAAGAGGCGGAGAACAGAGAAGAAGCAGAATAATAAGCAACCATCGAGCCGGAGTCTGCCGCTTTTGCGGTGGACTCCGGCAGCGGTGACTATAAAGAGATGCGCTTATTGGACAAAAATCATATATAATGCCCCGATAAACGCCGAATATTTTGTCATTTGACGAACCGAAAAGGTTGACAAACAGAACCTTCAGCGGTATAATTTTAAATTGTGATGTCTTGTGTTTTGGGATAATTATGCCCGAAGCGCGGATTTCATATATAAATCTTAGAAAGGAGATGTACTGCTTGCCAACGTTTAATCAGCTTGTGAGAAACGGAAGAGAAACTCTTGAGAAGAAACCCAAAGCCCCCGCGCTTTTGAAGGGTCTCAACTCCAAGAAAAATGTCATGACCGACACTGCTTCTCCGCAGAAGCGCGGTGTTTGCACAGCGGTTAAGACCACCACCCCCAAGAAGCCCAACTCGGCTCTTAGAAAGATCGCCAGAGTTCGTCTTTCCAACGGCATCGAGGTTTCGGCTTATATCCCGGGCGTCGGTCATAACCTTCAGGAGCACTCGGTTGTTCTCATCCGCGGCGGCCGTGTTAAGGACCTTCCCGGTGTGCGTTACCACATCATCCGCGGAACGCTCGATACACAGGGCGTCAACGGCAGAATGCAGGCCCGTTCCAAGTACGGTGCTAAGCGTCCGAAGGCTGCCAAAAAGTAATTCCGCATGATGCGGAAAGCTTAAGAGACAGAATCTTCTTGCAGGTGATTACTCCAATGCGAGAGTGCATTGAAATACATGCCTCCCATTGACACCACGAGAGTTTTGTCACTCGAGTACCTATGATATCATTACTATGAAGGAGGGAAGCGAAGTGCCAAGAAGAGGCAAGATAGCAAAACGTGACGTTTTGCCCGATCCGCTTTACAACTCAAAGCTCGTAACACGCCTTATCAACAACGTCATGATCGACGGTAAGAAGGGCGTCGCTCAGAAAATCGTTTACGAGGCTTTCGACATTATCCGTGAGAAGACCGGCAAGGAACCGCTTGAGGTTTTTGAGGCTGCTATGGAGAATGTCATGCCCGTTCTCGAAGTCAAAGCTCGTCGAGTCGGCGGTGCAACCTATCAGGTTCCCATGGAGGTTCGTCCGGAGAGAAGACAGACCCTCGGTCTGCGCTGGATAACCCTTTATTCCCGTCAGCGTTCCGAGAGAACGATGAAGGAGAGACTTGCTAACGAGATCATGGATGCCGTCAATTCGACCGGTTCGGCATTCAAGAAGCGTGAGGATACTCACAAGATGGCAGAGGCCAACAAGGCATTTGCACATTTCAGGTGGTAATTTCACCTATATATTTTGCTATTCGCACAAAGGCGAGATACGGAGGTTTTTATGCCGAGAGAGGTTTCACTGGAAAAGACCAGGAATATCGGAATCATGGCGCATATTGACGCAGGCAAAACCACCACAACGGAGCGTATCCTGTTCTACACAGGAAAGACCCACAAACTCGGCGAAGTGCATGATGGTGCTGCGACAATGGACTGGATGGAGCAGGAGCAGGAGAGAGGTATAACCATTACCTCCGCTGCGACTACCTGCTTCTGGAAGAACCACCGAATCAACATCATCGACACTCCCGGCCACGTGGACTTCACCGTTGAGGTTGAGCGTTCTCTGCGTGTTCTGGACGGTTCTGTTACCGTTCTTTGCGCAAAGGGCGGCGTTGAGCCCCAGTCCGAAACCGTCTGGAGACAGGCGGACAAGTACCAGGTTCCGAGAATGGTCTATGTTAACAAGATGGACATTATGGGAGCTAACTTCTATAATGTTATAGACATGATGAAGGAGCGCCTGAAGTGTAACGCAGTTCCGATTCAGCTCCCCATAGGCGCGGAAGCTGACTTCAAGGGAATCATCGACCTTGTTCAGATGCAGGCTGATGTCTACTATGATGACAAGGGTCTCGACGTCAGAGTCGAGGAGATCCCCGAGAACATGAAGGAACTTGCACAGAAGTATCATGATGAGCTCGTTGAGCACGTCGCCGAACAGGACGACGAGCTGCTCGAGAAGTATCTCGGCGGCGAGGAGCTCACCATTGATGAGATAAAGACCTGCATCCGCAAGTCTACTATCGCCAATAAGATGGTTCCCGTATGCTGCGGTACTTCTTACCGCAACAAGGGTGTTCAGCAGCTGCTTGACGCTATTGTTGATTACATGCCCGCTCCGACGGATGTCCCGTCGATAAAGGGCACGAACCCCGAGACCGGTGAAGAGGAGTTCCGTCATTCTTCGGATTCCGAGCCGTTCGCAGCTCTTGCTTTCAAGATCGCGACCGATCCCTTCGTCGGTAAGCTCTGCTTCTTCAGAGTTTATTCGGGCACAGTCACCACCGGCAGCACTGTTTACAATGCGACCAAGGACTGCAACGAGCGTCTGGGAAGAATCCTGCAGATGCACTCCAACCACAGAAAGGATATCGACTGCGTTTACGCCGGAGATATCGCTGCGACTATCGGTCTTAAGAACACCACCACCGGCGACACGCTCTGCGACGCCAAGGCTCCGATAATCCTTGAGTCCATGGAGTTCCCCGATCCCGTTATCAGGGTCGCTATCGAGCCCAAGACCAAGGCAGGCCAGGAGAAGATGGCTATCGCGCTTGCAAAGCTCGCCGAAGAGGATCCGACCTTCAAGTGCTACACTGATGAAGAAACGGGTCAGACCATCATCGCCGGCATGGGCGAGCTTCACCTTGAGATAATCGTTGACAGACTTCTTCGTGAGTTCAAGGTCGAGGCTAATGTCGGTAAACCCCAGGTCGCATATCGCGAGACCATCACCAAACCCGCAGAGAGCGATACCAAGTATTCGCGTCAGTCGGGCGGCCGCGGACAGTACGGTCACGTCAAGATCCGCATCGAGCCCAACCCCGAGAAGGGTTATGAGTTCGTCAACGAGGTCGTCGGCGGCGCTATCCCGAAGGAATATATCGGACCTGCAGAGGCCGGTATCAAGGGTGCAATGCAGTCGGGCGTTCTCGCAGGCTTCAACGTTGTTGACGTCAAGGTCACTCTTTACGATGGATCTTATCACGAGGTCGACTCCTCCGAAATGGCGTTCAAGATCGCCGGTTCTATGGCGTTCAAGGATGCGATGAAGAAGGCAGCTCCCGTGCTCATGGAGCCCATCATGAAGGTCGCCATTATCGTCCCCGAGGACTATATGGGCGATGTTATCGGCGATGTCAACTCCCGCCGCGGACAGATCGAAGGCACCGAGATGCGTACGGGCGCAGTGCAGATCAATGCATTCATCCCGCTGTCGAACATGTTCGGCTACGCTACCACCCTTCGTTCCAAGACGCAGGGACGCGGTCAGTATGTCATGGAGCCCAGCCACTACGCCGAGGTTCCGAAGTCCATTGCTGAGACTGTCATCAAGGACAAGTAATTTTTAAAAAGCACTTGAATTTTCAGGTGTAAATTGATAGAATAGTTTTATGCTGATGCATGAGACAATTATTTAACCAATTAAAGGGAGGAAATTCCAAATGGCAAAAGCTAAATTCGAAAGAACTAAGCCCCATGTAAACATTGGTACCATTGGTCACGTTGACCATGGTAAGACTACTCTTACCGCTGCTATCACCAAGACTCTCGCTATGAAGGGCGAGGCTGAGTTTGTTGATTACGCTAACATCGATAAGGCTCCCGAGGAGAGAGAGCGCGGTATTACAATCAACACCGCTCACGTTGAGTATGAGACTGCTACCCGTCACTATGCTCACGTTGACTGCCCCGGCCATGCTGACTATATCAAGAACATGATCACCGGTGCTGCTCAGATGGACGGCGCTATCCTTGTTATAGCTGCTACCGACGGCCCCATGGCTCAGACCAAGGAGCACCTTCTTCTTGCCCGCCAGGTTGGCGTGCCCTATATCATCGTCTTCATGAACAAGGTTGACCAGGTCGACGATTCTGAGCTCCTTGAGCTTGTCGAGATGGAGATCCGCGATACTCTTAACGAGTATGGCTTCCCCGGCGATGACACCCCGATCATCAAGGGTTCTGCTCTTAAGGCTCTTGAGTACAACGGCAATGATCCTGACGCCCCCGAGCTTGCTTGCATCTGGGAGCTCATGAACGCTGTTGACACTTATATCCCCACTCCCGACCGTAAGGCTGACCTGCCTTTCCTTATGCCTGTTGAGGATGTCTTCACCATCACCGGCCGTGGTACTGTTGCCACCGGTAGAGTTGAGCGTGGACAGCTGAGAACCGGCGACGAGCTTGAGATCGTTGGTCTTAAGGAAGAGAAGGGCAAGACCGTCTGCACCGGAATCGAGATGTTCCGCAAGACCCTCGATTACGCTGAGGCCGGCGACAACATCGGCGCTCTTCTTCGCGGTGTTCAGAGAACCGATATCGAGCGCGGCCAGGTTCTTGCTAAGCCCGGCACCATTCATCCCCACACCAAGTTTGTCGGTCAGGTTTACGTCCTTACTAAGGACGAGGGCGGCCGTCACACCCCGTTCTTCAACAACTATCGTCCTCAGTTCTATTTCAGAACTACTGACGTTACCGGTATCATCTCCCTTCCCGAGGGCGTAGAGATGTGCATGCCCGGCGATAACATCGATATGACTGTTGAGCTTATCGCTCCCATCGCTATCGAAGAGGGTCTCCGCTTCGCTATCCGTGAAGGCGGCCGTACCGTCGGCTCGGGCGTTGTTATCAAGATTATCGAGTAATTGACGCTTCTTGATCCCGTAGGTTTTCCTGCGGGATCTTTTTTTATGCCGATTTATCTGTTTTTAATAATCAATATCCAAAAAGTACGGGCGTTTTTATTGATTTATCTCGGCGGGTATGATAAAATTAATTGAAAATTTTATCACAGGAGTGAAGTAAATGGGAAAGTTAAACAATATCGACAAGGCCGCAGCGGGTAAAGGCTCCGGCATCAACACACTCTGGCAGTTTGTCAAGTTCATCGTCGTTAGCCTCGGCGCCTGCATCGTTCAGGTTGCATCTCTCGCGATTCTTTACAACATCCCCGCGATCAAGGCTCTGAGCACGCAGGCATTCCACTGGTTCGTCTTTGACTATCCGGTCATCGAGGGTCAGCGCTGCGGACTTGCGCTCTTCATTGCATTCAACGTTTCGAACCTTCTGGCGCAGATAGTTGCATTCTTCATCAACAAGGAAAAGACTTTCAACTCGGGCTCCAACACCGCTATTACTCTGCCCATATACATAATCTTCACCCTTGCTCTCGTTTGCTTCTCTGCGTGGTTCAATCCCGTAGTTTTCGAGTTCTGCACCTCGAAGTTCCATCTGAACAGCGGTCTTTCGCTCACTATAGCTACCGCTGTCTGCTCAGCTCTCCAGTTCTTCCTCTATTTCCCCGTGGATAAGATTCTTTTCCACAAGAAAAAGGAAGACAAGAAAGCAAAATAATCAAAAAATAAAAAGGGTCGGCGCAGATGTGCCGATCCTTTCGCTTTGTTAAATTACGCACCCTCCGCGCTTTTACGGAGAGTGCTGTATTTTATTTTCAGCTTCTCAGCCACTCAAGAGCCGCTTCAAGAGGGGAGTCGGTGGCGACATCCGGCTCGATAGAAGTCTCTTTGAATATCTCGCCCGTGCGTGCCTTGTCAAACGCGACGGTCAGATACATCTGCGCGCCGTCATACATGTTGTGGAGCATATTGACGCTCGTGTAGCCAGCGGTCGGTGCGCCGAAAGTCCTTGTGTTTTCGAGTCCTCTGAAGCAGAGCGTCAGAGCTTCGCCCGAGCTCGCAGTCATGTCGTCGGTAAGTATCGCAACGGGTACATTCAGCTTCTCTTCGGGATAGAGGCTCCTGCCGCCCGTGCCCGCATTGCTGACAACGCCGTTTTTGAGCGTGACTGGGATATCGTAGCTGCGGTAGTGATAATAAACCAATTCGCCGTCTGGCAGCAGCGACGAGACAGCCGTCGCCATCGGACCCATGTCACCGCCGGTGTTGCCGCGCAGGTCGAGCACAACGCCCTTTATTTTATCGCGGTTCTCGTGAATGAAGTCCTCCGCGACTTTTGCGTATTTCTGTCCCGCTTCGGCTGTGCCGAGGAAATCTTCGGCTGTGACGAGGAAATCGGGGAGTTTTATTATTGCAATATCGCCGTCGAGCGAAACGGTGGGCAGAACCTCGTCATAGCTCTCGGTTATGTCCTGCGATTCCGATTTTGTCATGAGCATTGAGTGCTTGCCGCCGCAAACCGAAAGAGCCTTTTTAATCGCGGGGTATGTGTCCTCATAGCTCTCGGCGTTTTCTATCATCTTGAGACATTCTTCGTAAGTGCTTTTCCACTCGTCGCTTCCCGAATATATCCCGCTTTTGCCTATGGTTGCAAGAGCGTCCTTGCCGTAGCGCTCTGCCGACGGCGGGACGAGATAAAATCCGAATGTCGGTCCGTATTTCATAACAACTGCCAACGCCGCAGCGATAATGATTATGAGCGGTATGCATATTCCGAGCGCGATGCGCAGCTTCTTATTTTTGCTTTTGGTTTTCATAAAAAACTCCTCCTGTCGATAATGATTATATCAAAAGAGTGGGTCGTTCTCAATAACAAAGCCTTACATTGTGCGCCTGAGTTCTTACATTTATGTAAGATTCGGCGGCGAAAAAAGTTGAAAAAACTATAAATTGGGTCTTTACAACCGATGAACAATATGATATAGTATTCACAGCAAAAAATCTTTAAGAGCGGTACAGAGATGCCGACAAGATGGTCATATTCAGTGCGGATAGGGTATATCTGCGTGTTTTTGTGCGATTTTGTCGGTGCGGCAGGATCGTATTTTTTTATGCTTCGGGGTGAGTAAATGGAGTTCAAGGCCTATATCATGGACAGCGCGGCGGTCAACCGTGCGATCGCGCGGATATCGCACGAGATAATCGAGCGAAACGGCGATTCGGATGAGATATGCCTTGTCGGCATAATGAGAAGAGGCGCGCCGCTTGCGGATATCCTCGCCTCAAAGATCGAGAGCCTCGGCGTGAAGACGCAGAAAGGCTATCTCGACATCACGCTCTACAGGGACGACCTGAGTGAGAGCGCGAGTCAGCCGACGGTGAACTCCGGCAAGCTCGATTTTTCCGTTGAGGGCAAGACGGTCGTCATGGTCGACGATGTGCTCTACACCGGCAGAACGGCGCGCGCCGCGATGGATGCGATAATCTCCCTCGGCCGCCCGGCGAAGATACAGTTTGCAACGCTTGTTGACAGGGGACACAGGGAGCTCCCGATAGTCGCCGACTATGTCGGCAAGAACGTGCCGACCTCGCGCAGCGAAGTGGTCGTTGTGAAGATCCCGCCGTTCGACGATGAGACAAGCGTCTCAATATACAGCAAATAAGACTTTGACGCAGAAGCGGTTCACCGGGACTGTGTTGAGTATAGACAGGCAAAATTTGAGGAGGTCAATAGTATGAAATTGATTTACGGTATCAAAGACAAGCCGAAGTTCGGCAAGCTTATCGTCTTTGCGTTCCAGCAGCTGCTCGCGATTATGGCAGCGACCATCGCAGTTCCCATGATAACTTCGGGTGTTTATAACTGCGGCGAAGTGCAGATGAGCACCGTCGCGGCGCTCTTCGGCGCCGGCGCAGGCACCCTTGTATATGTTCTCTTCACGAAGGCCAAGAGCCCTGTTTTCCTCGGTTCTTCTTTCGCTTTCCTCGGCTCAATGGCAGCCGCTTTCGCAGGCGCGACCACCGTTGCGCTCGGCTATCTCGGACTGATTCTCGGCGCTGTGTTCGCGGGTCTCGTCTATGTTGTTATAGCAATAGCGGTCAAGATTTCCGGTGTCGGCTGGATCAATAAGCTCATGCCCGCCGCCGTTATCGGACCCACCGTCGCTATAATCGGACTTTCGCTCGCAGGAAACGCTATCGGCGATCTCCAGAAAGGCTCCTATGCAGTCAACGGCGAGCCGACCGCAAGCGTCTATGTCGCTATCATCTGCGGTCTCGTCACTCTCTTCGTGACAATGTTCTGCTCCGTCTTCGGCAAGAAGATGGTTAAGCTCATCCCGTTCATCATCGGCATCCTCTCCGGCTACGCTGTCGCGGCTATCTTCACCGTCATCGGCATCAAGACCGGAAACGATGCTCTTAGAGTTATCGACTTCAGCGGCTTCACTGCACTCGTTGCCGACGGTGTGGGAGTCAAAACCTTTGTTTCGATACCCGACTTCACCTTCCTCAAGGCTTTCGGTGCCTTCGGCGAGCTCAGCGGTTCTTACATAGCGGCTGTTGCAGTGGCTTATGTCCCGGTTGCATTCGTTGTCTTCGCAGAGCACATCGCTGATCACAAGAACATCTCTTCCATAGTTGAAACTGACCTCCTTGTTGAGCCCGGTCTCCACAGAACCCTGCTCGGCGACGGTATTGGCTCGATGGTCGGCGCTGTCTTCGGCGGCGCACCGAACACCACTTACGGCGAGTCCATAGCCTGCGTGGCTATCTCCGGCAACGCTTCCGTTGCGACTATCGTCTGCACGGCAGTCCTCGCGATAATCATCGCGTTCCTTTCACCCTTCGCAACTTTCCTCGCTTCGATTCCCTCCTGCGTCATGGGCGGCGTGTGCATCTCGCTCTACGGCTTCATCGCAGTCAGCGGTCTGAAGATGATCCAGAAAGTTGACCTCGAAGATAACAGAAACCTCTTCGTTGTCTCCGTTATTCTTATCGCCGGTATCGGCGGCCTGACCGTCTCCTTCGGCAAGGTCACGATAACCTCCATCGCCTGCGCACTCATCCTCGGCATCCTGACGAATGTTGTGCTCGGCAACAGAGAGAAGAACAAAAAGGCTGAATAAGCCGATATAAAACAGAATCGGGCGGTACAGATTAGCTCTGTGCCGCCCGTTTTTTTGCTCTTCGCCGCAGGAAAATGTTAATATTGCGAAGCTTTGAACTAAACAAATATACATCGTGCATCATTATAGAGCACGCGAAACGGAAAATCAACCGTTATAAAGCACCCGTCGTTCGTCAAATTGTACAGCTTTCGGGGTCAATTTTTGTGACAACGGACAGGGACTTTTATGGTATAATTATATAATCAAAAAGGGGTTCGATATTTTTAGCGGAGGAATATATGCTTTATAAAAAGAATTATCTCAGCACCCTGTCCGATGAGCTGTTTCGCTCCCCGACGAGCGAATACCGCGCCGCGCCGTTCTGGGCGTGGAACTGCAGGCTCGAAGAGGACGAGCTTCTGCGGCAGATAGAAATTTTTCATGAGATGGGCTTCGGCGGATTTCATATGCATGTCAGAACCGGCATGGATACGGAATATCTGAGCGACGAGTTCATGCATCTCATCCGCTCCTGCACCGACAAGGCGAAGAGCGAAAAAATGCTCGCGTGGCTCTATGACGAGGACAGATGGCCTTCCGGCGCCGCCGGCGGAATAGTAACAAAAGATAAGCGTTTCCGCGCGCGCCACCTGCTCTTTACCGTAAGACCATATGACGGCTCTGCGGGCTTCACGGACGACTCCACATCGCGCGGAGTGCGCTCCGAGGACGGCGAGCTGCTTGCCTGCTACGACATAGTGCTCGATTCCGACGGATATTTGAAGAGCTACAGGCGCATCGGCGAGAACGACTCTGCCGAGGGCACAAAGTGGTATGCCTATCTTGAAATAAGCGGCGCGAACCCGTGGTATAACGGTCAGGCTTATCTCAACACGCTCGACAAAAAGGCGGTCGAACGCTTCGTTGAGGTCACTCACGAGCGGTACAAAGAGGTCGTCGGCGACGAGTTCGATGAAACTGTCCCCGCAATTTTCACCGACGAGCCGCAGTTCACGCGCAAGACGCTCATGGACAACTCGACCGACACGGATGATCTCATCATGCCGTGGACGGACGATTTTGCAAAGACATATTCAGATACATATTCTCAGGATATCATGGAATTCCTGCCGGAGATATTCTGGGATCTGCCGGACGGAAAAGTTTCCGCCGCCCGTTACCGCTATCATGATCATATTGCGGAGCGGTTTTCTTCGGCGTTCGCCGATACGGTCGGCGGCTGGTGCCGCGAAAACGGTATCGCGCTGACGGGTCACATGATGGACGAGCCGACGCTCGAAAGCCAGACGGGTGCGCTCGGTGAAGCGATGCGCTCATACCGCTCGTTTGGGCTGCCCGGCATTGATATGCTCTGCTCGTGGAAGGAATACACGACCGCGAAGCAGGCTCAGTCCGCCGCGCATCAGTTCGGCTATGAAGGTGTGCTCTCCGAGCTTTACGGCGTTACAGACTGGGATTTTGACTTCAGAGGACACAAACTCAACGGCGACTGGCAGGCGG
>UMCS01051246.1_pt1 | contig 22557 bp, 24 predicted proteins | sample 1964281 | NCBI WGS metagenome assembly UMCS01 (sample SAMEA4835973, study PRJEB28245) | human gut metagenome | biome: gut microbiome; material: fecal sample | place: Denmark | collected 2008
TTTGCCTTGGTTGATTACTTGACTAATTCCTTGATTGATTCCTTCATTTCTTGCTTTTCTTTCAAGATAGTTTGCATAATCACACATTTCTTTGACCTCCCTTTCTATTTCCTTAAATCCATATCCTTTAATAATCTCTTTCTTCCCTTGATAATCTATTCTATTATTTAAAAAAGCTACTAATGGCATGAGTACTTCATCATGTTTGGGATACTTTTTTGTAGTATCATGTTTCTGGTTCAAGCATATCATAATAAGTTCTTCCTCGTCATAATTTTCTTTGTTTTCTTCTTTTCTATTCCTCCTTTCTTTTTTACTTTGTAAACATCTACATCTCCATCTTTTCTTTTTGTTGCTTGTGGCATGATCCACAATGAATAGACTTTCTTCATTCCATCATAGTTTTTATCATCATATTCCCTTCCCCATTGTGTTGTTAATATCCTTAGTACAGACGCTCTTCCTCTTGTTACAAGTAAATAACCTGGATGAATATTATTTTGTATTTCAACATTTAAATAGATTCGTTTATTGGTTCCATTCAATTGAGGAAGATCAACACTACATAACATATTAAACTTTACTGTTCCATAGTTTGGTATCATATTTTCATTATTGAGCCATCTAAAACACTGTTCATCCTTGATGATTTTCATAATTTCTTTAACACTTAAATGTCTTGCTTCTTTTACAAATTCATGAATCATTCTTGCTAGCATCTCCTGATTTCCTACGATTGCTTTACAATGTTGACCTAACATGATTTTATGGTTGGTTATTGTATTTTGTATTACCGTTTCCATAAGTAGTCCTCCTACTTATTTATTCGCTCTTTTTTTGCTTTTTTCTTCTTTTTTGTAAAAAAATGTTGAGAAATTTATTTTTTCCCAACATGATCACATTTTATAATTATTCAATTTTTAAAGTATCTATTGTCTTTTTTAACAAATTATCCAAGTATAAAAGATATTCTTCTCTTTCCTTTGTTGAAGCATTTATATTTTCTAACAATTTCTTCTTTTCAATAACTTTATGATACATTTCCAATTCTAATTTTCTTTCATTATTCAATCTATGAAATCCAATAATAAATAATAGAATCATTTCTAAAAAACACATTATAAAAATAAAAGTTTTATTGATTCCAACAACTCTTACACATAAAGCAAGTTGGAAAGCAATAGCAATTTCTAATAAAAACATCACAACAAATACAACCAATATTTCATGTTTTTTCACTCTATCCACAATAGATAACTTTTCTTTTTTTATAGCTCTTTGAATAGAGGAATTCTCTAATGTTCTATTCTCATCTAAAATTGCAAAATCAACCTCATTAATGATTTCTTGTGCTCTAATTAACTCTTTTACATTATCTAATAACATACTCATATCTCCTTTACTTATCTAAATACATTATAGATAAGCAAAAGGACACCTAAGTGTCCCATTGAAATACTTAAATAAATACATTGTGGTACAACGTTCTATTCTTCTTTATTCTATTTTTAAATATACGTAGTATTCTAGCATTTTTTTCGTTATGATAGATTGTTGCAATAGAAATAATAATATTCTATTTTTTCACAATAAAGGCTATCATTTATATTCCTTATTTACAGAAAACAATGTTTTGAACTTATTAATGTTTTTACAAAATATAATTATTCAAAAACAATAATATTATTCTTTTCAAATTCATTAAAATAGTTATCTATATCCTCATAAACTTCTTGTAATTCTTCGTTAATCTTCCCACGAACATATTTATCTTGTAATTTAGGTTTTTCAAGCAATCCCCATTTTAACTGTTTATAAGAATATTTTGCAAATTCAATCCATTGTGGATAATTAATAGCCATTGGATTTTTTGTAAAAAATACTTTTCCCGCATTAATAGCAGTGGCTGAAGAATGACCAATAAAAAGCATCGTTGCAAGTTTTGGATGTTTTTCTCTATCCAAGGAAAACGGTATAGACTCTTTGATTGAATGTCCCTCTTTTATTCTTTTGAAAGCGTATCCTATTCGTATAATGACTTCCGTAATCATAACAGGTATTGACATTGAACAAAAATGTATAAAATCATATCCTTCATAATACATACCTTGAACTATTTCCGCAATTGTTTGTTCAGCTTCGCCAATACTGCCAAATTGTAAAAGATTAAACAATGACATCAATGGAACTGGTAATCCCATTGAAGTTGTTATATCTGATTTTAAATGAATAATTTGCTTTGCTATTGCTTCAAAAATATTCATCTCTGTTCTATCACCATAGTTCTCCATAATTTGTGATACAATTTTTCCATTTTTATCTATAGTAGTCATTCTGCCAGTTAAAATATCAAATACACCAAATATAAACCCCAATAAGGGATCATGTCCTAGTGACAATAAACGATGATAATAAGAAGATAGTCCATCCACATAAGTAGTTGTATTCCTATTATCTTGTGCATCATATGGAACTTTGCTTATCTTTGATTGTGCTAATTTTTCCATTTCATTTGGCGGAAATTTTTTATCAAACCAGTCACGAACATAATTTGATAAAGGACCACCTTTAATACCTGCACTCGTTTTTTTAGGTATGCCAACCAATAAAATATCTACAGTTGCGCTTAAAATTCCTGCCAATGCAGCAATAGATATATCATACTTATCCAATCTATGAATTTCACTATATTCTTTATTTAACATATGAATATACAATTCATTATTTCTTAATTCTTCATCAGTGAACAACATTTCTAAAGTAGTATTATCGCCCACTGTTTCTTTTGCTTCTACACATAATTCTTCCCATGATGGAACTGTAATTACAGGTTTATCTCTATTTGTCTTTACTTTTGGTAGATTTTCTAGAGAATAACCTATTGACTTTAATAATTCTTCACTTTCTTTGATTGTATCATCTATATCTAATGTATTATTTCTTTTTATATTTTCTAATTGTAAACTTTGATAATTTAATACATTATTGATTTCCTGTTCATCTTCAGAATATTTATATTTACTCACTACGCTACACCTAAATCTTTTTTCAAATCCTTAATAGCCTGAGTTAAAAGAATATTTATACTTTGAAGGTAATCCAATCTTTCCTTATTAGCAGTAACTTCTCTATCCATTGCTCTAATGATTGCTTGATGTTTTCTAATAGCTTCTTTATAAAGACGTTCCTTTTCTTGTCTCAATTGTTTGTTTTTAAAATGTGAAGTAATACCTACTCCTCCAGCAGCTAATGCCGCAACAGGAGCTGCAAGTACAAACACTCCTGCAACCATTCCTCCTCCTACAACTGCTCCAGCAGTTGCAAGCGCAGAAGTAATTCCCGCAGCAGATAACCCAGTTACCCCTAAGCCATATAACGCAGCAAACGATCCAACTCCTCCAACGCCTGCACCTAAAGCACCACCTAAAACTTCAGGAATAGCACTTTCCCTAATAGTACGTGATGTATCATTCAATGCTACAGATGCTTCATTAATAACGTTAACAACTTGTTGTAATGAGTCAACAGTTTGAAAAACCATATCCTTTTTCTTTTTTACATAATTTCCCATTTCTTATTTCCTCCTCGTTTGGTTAATTTTAACATAACAATTAATAATTGTATATACTCATTTTACAACTATATATTGTACAAATCAATAAAACAAAATATTTAGGTTATAATTCACATAGAGGTGAATTTAATGAAAGATATCGGTAAAACTATACAATTATATCTTGATGAAAACGATATGACTCAAGCTGAATTAGGAAAACTTGTAGGCGCAAGTCAACAAACAATTTCATTAATTGTGAATAACCGTCGTCTTCCTTCATTAGATACACTTGTGCAAATATGTAAGGTATTAAATATTGATATTGCCTTTTTATTAGAAACAGATACAAATGATCATAATGATCTTATTATTTCAGATATACAGGAGAAAAAGATTATTGATTGTTATCGATCATTAAACAAAGATAAAAAACATATGTTTGAATCATTTGTATCTGCCATTAAAGAATCTAATTAACTTATAGCAATGCTATGAGTTTTTTAATATCCAAATGAATCTGCACCGCCTGTAGAATAAAGATCACCCGCTTCTTCTGCAGGAGCAAAACCATTGATATTAAATGAATTAAAATAGTTACAATAAAAATAAATTGTATATTGATTTCCTCTAAAGACAGCTGATCTTGCATCAAAGCTTTCAAAAACAGCTTCATGTTCATTAAAAATTTTTTCATTACAACTATTTCCATTATTATCAAACACTCTATAAATCACAAAACTAAAAGAATTTGAACTTGTATGTTTAATAATAATCTCGCACATGTTTGGCCAGCCACCATCTGAGCTATTATAATATTCACCTTCAGGTGGCATAAAGTTTGCATCAAAAGTTCCTTTGATACTATTTGTTTGTGTCGATTTTGGGGTTTTATTTTCTTGAGTTGTATTTTGAGTAGAAGAGTCTTGCGTTTCATTTGTTTTTTCTTGAACAGGTTCTTCTTTTTTTACAAAATAGGTTTCTTCAAATTGCTTAATGGCTTTTTTATTTTGTTTTTTATTATTTTTATAATATTCTGCAATATTCACATTTTCATATTGGTCTTGATAAAAAATAATACAGTTTTTTACGTCATCTTCTTTAAAAGAACACATTAAATATTTTACTTTATCTTGTTTTCCATACTTCCATTTTTCATTTTTATCCTTAATTGCTTCTTGAAGAGGCATATTAGGATAAGATTGAATAGCATAAGTTTTAAACTCTTTTATCTTTTTATTGTTATCCTTCCATTGAATACTTTCCCTCAATGTTTGTTTTTCTTTTGGTTTTGTTGTATTTGTAGAACATCCTACAAGTAAAACAGCAAGCATAATTATCATCAACTTCTTCATGATCCTATCCTCCCTTTATTTAATAATAAAGATCATATAATTCTTTGACTTCTTCTTTCATTTCTTGTACAAAGTCAACAGGTTCTAATACTTTTACCCATTTACCTTGTGACAATAAAAACATATTAATGCCTCTACCATAAACTCTTGCTTCCACTAAATATTTATTTCCTTCTTTTTCAATAATCTTTGCAGTTGGTATTCGATCTAAAACAGCTTGAATAGAGGGTCCTGTAAATTCAAATTTAATTTTTCGATAAACACCTGGATACATATATTGAATTTCTTGTTTTAATTCACCTTCATCAAAATGTTTTTCAATCACAAAATGTTTTCGATGTTCAACAACACGTGTAATACAATCTACTCTAAAATATTTAGCAATTTCTTCTTTTTCTTCTTCATAAGCAAGTAAATAAAAATAATTTTCTGAAAACAATAACGCTAATGGTTTTAATTTTCTTTCTACTTCACTTCGATCTTGTTTATAGTAAGTAATTGTAATGAGGATTTTTTGAGCAATGACTCTTGATAATTGCCATAAATTATCAATAACACTTTTACAATCATGATGTACTTCATGGTAATGATACATTTCATTGCGAATAACTTGTTCTAATAATTTACGATCTTGTAAATCTGTTAGATTTTTAAGTTTTGCAATAAGTTCTAATAATTCTTCTTTACTTAAAGCACGACAGCCCACAAGAATTTTCACAATAGCAACAAGTTCTTTAGAAACTAAAAAATGATCGAACTTTAAAGAATACGTTTTACTTTGATAAGAATAAAGAAGTTCACTATTTCCTACCACATCTCGATTATCCGCTAAGAAATTTTTAATTTCATTAATATCTCTTGTAATACTTTTTGTAGATACTTCATATTCACTAGCAAGATTAGAAACAGAAAGTTCTTCTCCTTTAAAAGCTCTATAAAAAATATCTAACACTCTATTTTTCTTTTGATTATTTACCATTTGTCCCACTTCCTTATTACAGCTTCTATTATAGAGTTCAACTAAGACAGCCCCATGTCCTAGTAAAAATATTCTAAAAAAATTATACCACGCAAAAAAAGGAAATGGTTTCCCATTTCCTCACTTACAAATTCTAAACTTTTAAAGCTATTGTATAGGCTCCCCAAATAGCAGTCATAAGATTACTTGGATGAATGGCATCTCCTAATAAGTAAACATTATCACCTTTTATTGAATCATATAATGTTTGATTTGATTTATATCCAACAGAAACAACAACTGTATCTGCATCAATTGTTTTTGGAATATGATGTACTCCAAACAATGACATCATACGTGCTCTATTGTTGATATTTGGTTGATTGGTTGTCATTACATTAATTAATAATTTTCCATCTTTATATTCTTTAACTGTTGCATTTTTATAAATATCCACATGATAATGTTCCATTAATTCAACAAGCATATTATAGTTTGGTGCAGCAAGACCTTCAACGTTCATAATTGTTGGAAGTGCTTCTACTACAGATACTTTCTTATTCTTTCTTGCTAAATCATAAGCCAATTCACAACCTGTAAGACCTCCACCAATAATGACAACATTTTGGTCCTTAATATCTTGTTTATCTAAAACATCTACAGCGTATCTTACATTTGGTTGATCAAATCCAGGAATCATGTCTAAACGTTTTTCACTTGCTCCCGTAGCTACAAAAACAACATCATATTTTTCTTTATCTTCTACCTTAAATTCTGTATTGAATTTAACATTCACACCTGTATCTTTAATTTGTTTTTTATACCAAGCAAGTAAACGACGATCATCATCTTTAAAATCAAAAGCACTTGCTTCATTAAAGACACCACCTAGACGATCTGTTTTTTCATAAAGGTCAACCTCATGACCACGAAGAGCAGCAACACGTGCAGCTTCCATACCAGCAATACCGCCACCAACAACTGCAACCTTCTTTAAAACATCTGCTTTCGTAATATTATAATGATTTTCCATACCACATCGTGGATTTAAAGCACATGAAATATCTTTAGAACTCATTGTTTTCATATCAACTTGGAAAATACGTGCTAAGCATCCAAAATGACAAGAAATACATGGTCGAATATCATCTTCTTTTCCTTCTTTGAATTTATTTGCAAGATCTGGATCAGCTAATAATGGACGCCCCATACCCATCATATCAATCTTTCCTGCCGCAATTTCTTTTTCAGCAAGTTCAGGATCATCAAAACGTCCACCACAAATAACTGGAATGTTGACCCATTGTTTTACCTTTTCAACATCTTCCAAGTTACATGCTTTTGGCATATATACTGGTGGATGTGGCCAATACCACGCATCATATGATCCATTATCACAATCAAGCATGTCATATCCTGCTTCTTCTAACATTTTAGCAACTTTTTCACTTTCTTGATAATCTCTACCAAATTCTTGATATTCTTCTCCAGGTAAAGCACCTCTATTAAAATCTTTTGTTTTACTTACAACTGAATATCGAACGGAAACTGGGAAATCTTGTCCACAAGCTTTTTTAATTGCTTTAACAATTTCACATGGGAATCTTAAACGATTTTCTAAACTTCCGCCATATTCATCATTACGTTTATTCCATGCAGCAATCGTAAATTGATCCAACAAGTAACCTTCATGAACTGCATGAATTTCTACCCCGTCAATACCGGCATCTTTAGCGGCTTTAGCCCCCATGGCAAACCATTCAATATATTGATGAATGTCTTCAATACTCATTTCAGGATTATTTTTAGATGGATCCCATACATTAGGCATTGAACTAGGTGCTGGATCTGTAGCATGAATAGATGCTCTACCAGACATTGCTGTTAACATAACAAATACTTTTGATCCATATTTATGAACACCATCTGCTAAGTATTTCATGTTTTCAGTATAGCTTTTTACATCATTGACAATACTTGGAAGCCCTGCTCCTTTAGGTACTGGAACTAAACCAGTAATAATTAACCCTGTTCCTCCTTTAGCTCTTTCAATATAATAATCTGCTCCATCTTTTGTATAACTTCCGTCATTATTCATCATACGTGGTGAAAAGACCCCCATTGGAAGTAATGCAATACGATTTGGAACTTCTACTGTACCGATTTTAATCGGTGAAAATAAATGTTGATATTTATTCATACCAAATTCCTCCTTGAATTAGTTCACTGAACTTATTCAGTTAGCTTATATATACATCGTAAGCCTTTACAATTCAATTGTCAATGACTTAATAATTTTTTCACATAGAAATAAAAAAAATAGAAAGACTTTCGTCTTTCTACAAACCAATATAATCTAATACAATAGAAATTTCTTCATGCACTGCTTCTATTAAATCATAACTTCCATTATGACAACACCAATCATAAATACTTCCTCGACTAATTCTTAACATCATTTTAGCAGCATGTTCTTTATTCATATGTTGTATATTATTTAAGTTTTCTAAAAGTTTTTGATAAAGATATCTTTCATCACTATGAAGATATGTATTTTCAGCATTTATTTGATTTTTAAAACAAATAGTTGTCATCTTTAAACCAATATCTAAAAAAACATCTTTTATTTGAAAATCAATTAGAAAGAGAATAGCCTCTCTTTCACTATCAAAAGTTTGCTTTTCATAAGCTTCTTTTAACATCTGATCAAATTCATAATATCCATAATCAATGATGGCTTCTTTATTTTTATAATGATAATAGACAGATCCTACAGAAACATTTGCTGCCTTAGCAATATCACTTACTTTTACCTTATCATATCCAAATTCATCAAATAACTTAAAAGCTACATCATATATTCTCTTTTTTGTTTCTTCTCTTTGTATATCTCTAGTAGTCATCCTATTCCTCATTTCTAAGCTGAATAGATTTTATCAAAACTTATTAAAAAATACAAATAAGTTACATATTTCCAGATTCTAATGCTTTAAAAAAATCATGTGCTTCATCATGGATATTTACTTTCTTTGTTGCCTCAAGAACATACCACGTAAATTCTAAATCTTGAATAATAATAGGAATTCTCTTACCACATCTTTGTAGAAAATAATCTTCTTCAATTAATCTTCTAGCAACATCACTAATCACTTCTAATAATTCATAATACCCTACTGGACCTTTTCCTATATATCTACAATTTTCATCATAACAATCAGGATCTTCATAACCAATATTCTCTATACCTTCTTGTTTATACCACGCAAATAAAGTTTCCATTCCTTTTTCATCAAGCATATCTTTATCATCTTGCTCTAAATATGCATAATTCCATCTTTCTTCACTATAAAGACCTTCATCATCTCCAGAATATTCACTTTTAAAGAAAGTTTCATTATTTAAAGAAATACTAAATTCACAAACATTAGAATATTCTTTATATGTATATGCTTCATTACTATATAGAAAAAAGGTAATAGAATAAGCATCTGACATATCCCAATGATCCATTTCATTTTTTATCTTATTATAAAAATATTCTCTTAAATCAATCATCACTCTAATCCTTTCTTTGTTTATTTATTTAATTATACTTGATAATCAAAGTGATTAAAATAAAAAAATCCTCCTCGTTGATTTCAACGAAGAGGACATTTTAATTAATCATTTCTTTTTCTTCTTGCTAATACAAATACACATCCTGAAATAAACATCATTACTGCAAATGCTGTAATTGCTGTATTATCTCCTGTTTTTACTTTTGATTTTTGTGTATTTTTCTTTGTTTCTGTTTTAACTGTTTCGTCTTTTTTATTTGTTGATTCATCTTTTTTATCAGATGGATTTGTTGGTTCTTCTTTTTTGTTTTCTGTTAATGCTTCATATGCTTTATTTAATGTTGCTAATGCTTCATCAATATCTTCTTGTGAACTTACTTTACTTAATACTTCTTTAGCATCATTTAATGCAATTTCAAATACTGACCATGATGCATCAGTATAGTTTCCTTTTTCAAGTTTTTCTAATTCTGCTACTTTATTTTCTAATTCATCTCTATTAATTGTTTTAGCATCGTATGTTATTCCATGACCACGTTTATAAACAATTTCATCTGTATAACTATTACTATCAGCATCATATTTTGTAACATTTACAGGTAAAGTTCCTGTTGCTCCAAATGTACCTAAAGCTACTTCTACACCAGCAATAATATTTGGTCCATATGCTTCTTTAGATGTTGTAGTTCCACCTACGATAGCTTCTGTTGGATCAACAGAAGATCCTATATCACCATATACAGCTAAGATTGCATCTGCATATGGATATAATTGAACATCATATGGTAAATCTACTGACATAATAACTGAAGTTTTATTATTTTCTTTACAATATTTTGTAAAATTATTTGGTCCAGCAGAAAGCCAATGTTTATAATTTGTATAGTATGTTCCATAAATTTCTGAATTAATAATAACAGTATCAGCCCAATCAATATTTTCTTTTACTGTTTCTAAATCATCATGATTCATAAAACATTGAACTTTAACTTCTGCACCATCAGGAATTAATCCAGCTTTCTTTGCTCTATTCCATCCCATTAACATTTGAGATTGTTCATTTGTATATGGACAAAGCATTAAAACTTTACTTTTTTAGTAACATTTAATGGTAATGCGTTATTTTCATTTTTAACAACTGTTACAGCTTTTCTAGCGATTTCTCTTTCTTTAGCTCTGTTTTCATCACTACCTACTGTTGCTAATGCTTTTTCTAATGAATAGTTAGATTCTTTCCAATCTAAAATTCCTTTATTTTCTTTTAATGTTAAGATTCTTGTTACAGCATCGTTTAATCTAGATTCTTGAATTTCATTATCTTTTACAGCTTTTTCTACACCATCAATAATTTTATCTAAATTAGCTAAATCATCTTTGCTTTTTAAATCACAAGGCATACATATTAAATCTACCCCTGCATTAATAGCAAGTTTAGTAGCTTGAACTTGATCGTATGTTTTTGCAATACCTGCCATGTTCATTGCATCAGTAACAACAACCCCATTAAATCCTAATTCATTTTTTAATAAATCTGTAATGATTTTATGAGATAATGTTGAAGGTAATTTTTCTTGTTGTTTAGTTTTTTCTGAATAAACAGTTGTATTATCTAATTGAGGGTAAAGAATATGAGCTGACATGATCATTTCAATACCTTGATTAATTGCAACTTGATATGGTTTTAATTCATTATTTAATAATTCTTCTTTTGATTTGTTTACGATTGGTAATCCATAGTGTGAATCAGTAGCTACATCTCCATGTCCAGGGAAGTGTTTTGCACATCCAATAACATTATACTCAGCTAATCCTTCGATTTCAGCTGAGGCCATTTTCCCCACCATTTCAGCATCATCACCATATGAACGTAGTCCAATAACCGGGTTACTTGGATTATTATTAACATCAACAACTGGTGCTAAATTTGTATTAATTCCTAAAGAACTTAATTCACTACCAATAATTTCTCCAGCAATTTTAGCATTATTGACATCACCTGTTGCTCCTAACGCCATGTTTCCTGGTAAAGCAGTTCCTGATCCTAAACGATAAACAGAACTACCTTCTTGATCTGCACTAATCAATAATGGAATACCATTATCTTTTGTTGCTGCTTTTTGTAGATCCATTGTTAAATTATAGCTTTGTTCAGTTTCTTTAATATTGTTAGCAAAGAAAATAACTGAACCAAAATCATAATCTTCTACGATTTTTTGTACTTCTGAATTCATTTTAGTAAAATCAGTAGCTTCCGATTCATCTTCAGTTTTCCATTTTCTAAAATCAACCATCATCATTTGTGTTATCTTTTGTCTTAATGACATATTTGATAACAAACTATCAACTCTTGAAGTTGTAGCACCAACCCCTGACATAGCCATTGAAGCGACCATTGATAGGGACATAGCTGATGCTAGAACTTTTTTCATTCTTTTTCCCATTTATTCATATTCCTCTCTATAATTTGCACTTAATATTGTCTAGACATGTTGTACAATATGTATTGTAACAAAATGCAAATCATTTTGAAAGCCTTTTCATACATAAAATTTCATTTTTTTATAAAAATATTTAAAATATTATTTCAAAAAAAAGAAATGAAATTAATCATTTCTTAAATTGTTGATGTTGAGCTTGAATATAATCATGATACCACTTAAAACTATCCTTCTTATAACGTTTATAAGTACCATTTCCTAAATTATCACCATCTACATAAATAACTCCATATCTTTTTGCCATTTCACAGCTTCCAGCTGAAACAATATCAATAACACCCCACATAATGTAACCAATAACATCAACACCATCATCAATGGCTTCTTCTATTTGTTTAAAATGTTGTTTTAAATAATCTATTCTATAAGGATCATGAATTGAAAAATCACTATTTAATTGATCTCTTGCTCCTAAGCCGTTTTCTGAAATAAAAATTGGTTTTTGAGTACGATCATACATTTTATTGAGCATAATTCTAAGACCAATTGGGTCAATTTGCCATCCCCATTCACTTGCTTTTAAATAAGGATTTTTAGTTGAAACTACTAAATTACCTGCTGTTTGTTGTCCATCTTCTTGAACAGTAGCAATTGAACTTGAATAGTAAGAAAAGCTAACAAAATCACAAGCATATTCTTTTAACAATGCTTCATCGCCCTCTTCCATTTTTAAATGAATATCATTTTCTCTAAAAAAGCGATCCATATAACTTGGATAATGACCATTAGCTAAAATATCAACTGCAAACCATTGATGTATTTCTTCATCTCTAACGGCTTTTAAATTATCTTCTGGTGAAGATGTTAAAGGATAATAACAAAAACATGCGACCATACATCCTGATTGACTTTTAGGAGATAATTCTCTTGCTATTTTAATTGTTTGTGCACTTGCAATAAATTGATGATGAAGTGATTGAAAAACAAGACTTTGATTATAGGATTTGTCTTTTTCTTTAACTAAACCTACGCCATTATAAGGACTAAAATAACCTGCATTTATTTCATTAAATGGTAAAAAATAATCAATATATTGTCCCCAATGCTCAAAAACAGTTCTCGCAAATCTTTCATAAAAAATAACTAATTTTCTATTTGTCCAACCACCATAATTTTCTACTAAATATAGTGGTACAGCATAATGATTCATTGTTAAAAATATTTTCATACCCGCCTTATGAACTTCTTTAAAAATATGATCATAAAACGCGATTCCTTTTTTATTTGGTTCTAACTCATCACCTTGAGGATATAATCTTGCCCAACTTATTGAAAATCTATAAATATCAATCCCTAATTCCTTTAATAAAGCAATATCTTCATCTATATGATGATATCCATCGCTGCCTTTTCTAAAAGGATAATTTCCAATACCCTGACAATTTTTTGCTTCATCTATAACATCTTGTGTGAGTAAGCGTGTTGCTGTTGTAGCATCAGAAGTTCTCTTTAAATAAGGTCTACAATCTTGTGTATCTAAACCTTTTCCATCTAAATCATAACCTCCTTCATATTGACTACTAGCAGTTGCTCCACCCCAAAGAATATCTTTTTTCTTTTGTATATATACCATTTTATGTCCTCCTTTTAAAAACTAAGGTGATTTCTCACCTTAGTTTCTTTGCAAGTATATAGGCACCATATTCTGGTGTATGAATAGGTGGAATAAGATTAAAACGATTTCCTAATTGATCTTGAAGATGAGGAATAATAAAGGAACCTGCATGTTGAAATACACCGCCTATATAAGAGACGTTAATGGGTGATTTAAAATTTTTAGATAACAAGTTAACAAGTTTATATATTTCTTCTGCAGCTTGTTTATATATTTTTAAAGCATTAGGATCTTTTTCTTTTGCTGCTAAGCCATTGATATAAGCTAAAGCAGCTATTTTTGTACGATCATGATTTAAATTATTCATAAAAGTAATAATGTCATAATCATTTACTAAATGACATTCTCTTTTAATTAAATCATATAAAATCGTCTTTTCTAAACGACCATCAACTTCTTGACAAAAAACATTCAACATCTTTTTAGCAATCCAATAAGCACTTCCTTCATCACCTAATTGATAGCCCCAACCACCACAACGTTGTAACATACCTTCCTTTAAGGAAAGCGCAATACTACCCGTTCCAGCAATCACAACAATACCATCTTGACCATCAAGAGCACCTTCTATTGCTATTTGTACATCACTTTTTAAAACAAATGGTCTATTTTTAAATGCTTTTAAACAAATATCCTCTATTTCTTTTCTTATTTTTTTATCTTGTCCATATCCTGCTAAACCAATACCAATTTTTGAAACACTTTGTGGATCTAATTGTTCAACTCCAGCTTTTAATATTTCAATACATTTTTTTGGCGTTTGACTTAGAATATGAACAGTTGGTAAAACTATTTCTTGACATATATTTCCATCATCATCATAAGAAACCATTTTTGTCTTTGTTCCACCACCATCAATACCTATATACATAAATTTCACCTTTTATCCTTCAATAGCTTCTTTAGCTTTTTCTTCTTCTAATAATTCCTTATCATACATTTTAAAGAATGGATAATATAACACAACAGAGATTACAATTAAAATAATATTCAAAACTGCTGCTCTCCAATCTCCTCCACATGCAAGATAAGCACCAATTGGTCCAGGTAATGTCCATGGAGCAATTGTAACAGCACAATTAACTAAATGCATTGCTGTAGCAACCCAAGCAATTGTTGCCAGAACTAAAGGAATAACAATAAAAGGAATTAATAACATCGGATTTAAAACAATTGGTGCCCCAAAAATCATTGGTTCATTAATGTTAAAAATAGATGGTAAGATTGTTGTTCTTCCTAAAGTTTTTCCATATTTAGATTTTGCTTTAAAACAGAATAAGATAGCTAATCCAAGTGTTGCTCCTGATCCACCAATATGTACAAACCATTGTAAAAATGGTTCAACACCAATATGTGTTGCTACTTTTCCAGCAGCTACCGCAGCTGTATTTTGGTCTAATAAAATTAACCAAATTGGTCTTGCAAGAGAACTAACAATAGAATCTCCATGAATACCGAATGACCAGAAAAACATAATTAAGAAAATAATAATTAATGTTGATGGTAAAGTATCTGTTGCATTTACTAATGGTTTAATAAGTGTTCCGACAATACTATGAACATCAATACCTAACCACATTGTAATGGTAGACATTCCTAAAATAATAATAATTGTTGGTGTTAAAGATTCAAAAGATCTTGCTACTGCTGGTGGAACAGCAGCAGGCATCGTAATTTTTATACCTTTTACTTGTGTAAATCTATAAATTTCAACTCCAATAAATGCAGATAAAATTCCAATAAACATACCTGCTGATCCTAAGTTTTCTGCAGGAATAACATATCCTGAAGGAAGTTGTTGTAAAAATGCATTTAATTCTGCATTTTTACTTGCTAATGCAGTAATTGAATCAGTCACATCTGGAATAGAGACAGGAACAATCGTTAATAAGAATGTTAACTCTGCCATAATTGCTCCACTTAATCCATCTAAATCATAAGATTTTGCAAGTGAATAACCAATTCCAAAAACTGCATATAATGTCATAATATACATTGACATTCTATATGGTAATAAAATAGCTACTGCATTAGCTTTGATAAACTTCGCCAAAGCCCATGATTCAGGCATTTGATTATATGAAAATGCAACAACCATTAATAACGAACTTACAATAATAATTGGTAAAGTAGCAATGATCCCATCACGAATAGCACGTAAATGTCTTTGATTGGAAAGTTTTTCCAAAGGACCAGCAAATTTACCTTCAATAATGTTCGAGAACTTTTCAAACATATTTTTTCCTCCTATCTAATCATTAATATCATCACAAAAGCCATGATTGTAAATATACCTGTAACAATCCAAAAGCTTTTACACATTCCTTTTTTTCTTTCAATATAAAATTGTGAATAAGCAACAGATAAACCACATACAATTGAACTAATAATTGCATTAGGAAGGCGAAAATCAATATGTAAATAATGAAAACCATTTACACAAACAATTAAAGATAACATTGTAGCACCTAAAATCAACAATGCACTTTTAAATCCAAACATTGGAATATCATAGTCTGTTACCCCAAACATATTTTTATATGTTTTATTTTTTTCATTTTTTACAACATATCTTTTCATTGCTTATTCCTCCTATAAAAAACTTCTAACTGTTAGGCTAATATTACCTTTATTCTTTTCAAGAGCTTCTTGACATTCTATTTCATCTTTACCCGTAAGACCCATTAAAATAGCAATCTTAACATTAAACTTGCTTTTATTTAATAGTCTTGTTGCTTCTGCTTCATCACAATCAACAGATTGGCAAACAATAGAAACAGCTCTCATTTTTAATTTTTCATTTGTTGGTTGAACATCAACCATTAAGTTTCCAAATACTTTTCCTCTTTTAATCATCACTGAAGTTGAAATCATATTTAAAACCATCTTTTGTGCTGTCCCAGCTTTCATTCTTGTTGAGCCAGTGACAACTTCTGGTCCTACAACAACTTCAATAGGATAATTAGCGTACTTTGAAATCTCTCCATTTTGAACACAACACAATGAAATTGTAGAACAGCCAATTTTGCGCGCATATTGCAATCCTGCAATTACATAAGGTGTTCTTCCTGAAGCAGCAATTCCACAAACAATATCTTTGTCATTTAAATCTATTTTTTCTAAATCTATTTGTGCTAATTGCTTCGAATCCTCTGCACCTTCAACTGCTTGAGTAACAGCTTTAATCCCTCCAGCAATAATTCCTTGGATAAGAGTAGGTTCAACTCCATAAGTTGGTGGACATTCAGAGGCATCTAGTATTCCTAGCCTTCCAGAAGTTCCAGCACCTACATAAATTAATCTTCCACCTAAACACATTTTTTTATAGATACAATCAACCGCTTGAGCGATTTGTAATATGACGTCTTGTACTACAAATGCTACTTTTTGATCTTCATTATTAATTGTTTTTAAAATATCAATAGTTGACATTTCATCAATATGTAATGAATTTTGGTTTACTTTTTCTGTATCTAACTGATTTAATTTCATTAATATGGCCCCTCCTTCCAATATCATTATATTATTATTGAAATATTATTTCAATAATAATTGATATATTTTAAAATATTATTTCCAAAATAAAAGATTCATTTTGAAATGAATCTACTTTTTAAGAATTGAAACATTATTTCTTGAATCAATCAAATTATCTTTATTTTTATCAAAGTTCTTTTTAAACACACCATAATACAATAAATCAGTAATTACAAAAGAAGAAATTCTTGATGAAACTGCTCCTATACGTAACTCCTTTTCCTCGCTTGGTACTCTAAGTGCAACCGTACTATTTTTTGATATAAGATTTTGATTAATTTGTGTAATTGAAATATACGGAATATTTTTTTCAACTAAGATTTTAGAAATATCTACCAATCCTGCCGTTGTTCCTGAATAACTGATGATCAATGCCATATCATCCTTTGTCATACTTTGCGTAAATGTCATTTGAATATGTAAATCATTATTATAAATAACCTTTTTCCCAATTCTGATTAATTTTTGTTCAATATCATTAGCAATAACTGAAGAACCACCTACTCCAAACAGATAAATAGTTGATGCATTGCATAAAAGATTTATAGCATTTTCTAAATCACTAACATTAATCAATTGATATGTTTTCAATACCGTATTCATATTTAAACGACATCCTTTATCTACTAAAGATGTCATATCATCATTTTCATTAAAAATAATATCTACATCTAAATCATGTTGCTCATTTGAATGAGATTGTGCTAAATTCATTTTTAAATCACTAAAACCTTTAAAACCTATTTTTTTAGAAAACCTAATAATAGCTGCGGCAGAAGTATTTGTCTTCTCTCCCAATGTTTGTGCAGAATAATTTAAAATCTCATTACCATGTTCAAGAATATATTTCGCTATTAATTTTTCTGTCGATGTATAACTTTCTTCAAATTCTCTAATTCTTACAAAACCATTCACACTATCATCTCCTTATTTTCATTATATCAATCACCATCAATAAATTCTATCCTAAAAAGAAGCTAGTTTCCTAGCTTCACAAACTATCACGAAAGGTAAACATATGGACAATCATCACCAGTGATAGTACATATTTTATGTGCATTATTATTTTAACATTTCTATTTAAATATTTTTTATTTAAGAACATATTGGTCTTTATTACTTTTTAATAATACTCTCTCTTGGATTATCTAAATGATATTCTTTTGCCCATTTTCTAAAATGTCTATTAATATATGAATTAAGTTGCACCATATCTCGTTTATTAAGATAAATATCAACCAATCCAAGAGGATCTTCTATTGGATAATCTTTAATTCTTTCCATCATTTGATAAACAAATTCATTATTCATAATTTGAAAAGAATATGTATCATGTTGTGTGACAACATCTAAATCTACATAATAATTCATATGAACAACTAATACTCTCATTAGACCTATTGAACTTGACATAGATAATTTAAAACATTTTACATCACTATAGTTTATTTTTGTTTGTCCATATTGAAGATAATCTTTATAAAAATATAAGCGATCATAAATCGTTCCATAATCTAAAACGTAATCAACTGCTATTTTAACTTTTCTTCTTTTAATATAATTATTAATTCTTTCATCTATATTTTCTAAATCAAGATGTTGTTTTTTAATCATATCTTTTTTATTTTCTAAAACATCTCTAATCGACTTCTTATCATTTATAATTTGTTTGATTTCTTCAATCGTGACATCCATTTCTCTTAATAATAAAATAAATTTAATTCTTGAAACATCCTCTTGATTATAATTCCGATAATTATTGCTATCTCTTGCTGGTTTTACCAAACCTTCATTTTCATAATAAATCAATGTTTTCTTTGTTATTGATAACATTTCTTCTACTTCATGTGTTGTCATATCCATCACCTCTACCCTTATTAAACAGTATAACCTTAGGATATGGTCAAGTACTTTTTATAATAAAGACAAATATAAGATATACATATTTGAATAACTACCATCTTTTAACATAAAACCTACCGGAATCATGCCAACTTCTTTAAAACCTAAAGATTTAGATAATACTGATTTACATGCTTATATAATAGCTAATGAATTGATTATTGATCAATTCAAATAAATCATTTCATTATTTAAACAACAAGAACGTCTACAAAATAGGTTAAGTTTTATTCATCAAAATTATTATAAAAGTATTTCTTTACAAGATATTGATGAAAGTGGAAACATGAACATAGCTCAATGTTATCGTTATTTTAAAATGATTGTTAAAATGTCTCCTTATGATTATTTAATTCACTATCGTTTATTAAAAAGTATTGATTATCTTTTAGATTCTACTTTCAATATTACTGAAATTTCTGAAAAAGTTGGTTTTCAAAATGTAAATCATTATATCCAAACATTTAAAAAGGCATACACTTTATCACCTAAAAAGTATCAAAAAAAACATAGAAAAAGGAATTTACAATAATGCAAATTCCTTTTCATTCTTTCATTTGACAATTTCCATCCAACATAAATAATCAGCGATCTTTACCTTCATCCCTTCTAGAATATGAACTCTTTGAAGAGGCGTCACTAAAGATTCTAATGTTCTCCAAAACACTTTTTCGCTCATTTCTTTATTATTTATATAGAATTTCATTTTGATTCCCTACCCTTTTTATATTTTTTATAAGACAACCAAAATTAATTTTAGCACAACACTCTTTTCAATTCTATATTTCAAACAACATCTCTAAGTCGTATATGTCCATTACTTCTTTTTTCATTAATACATCCTAATATTTAATTTTTAAACATGATTAGTATATCATATTTAAAAAGTACAAACAAGAATACGAAAATTACATAATTCTTCAATATTCTTGTTCTATATATTTATTACTACAATTAGCAATCTTTTTTATATTTAGTTACTTTCGTCCTCTGAAGTATCATGAACTTTATGTTCTTCTAAATACTTACTGACTTCTTGATAATCCTCTGAATGTCTAGAACGATAAACGCATTGATTACTACTCATATATATACTCATTACCGATTCTATATCTTCTATAGCTAAATCTTGTAAATGTTTCTTAAAAAAGTTCATGAAACCATCAGCATCATTAAATCCATTATAAGGTGGTACTTTATTTATTAAGATTTTAGAAAATTCTGCTAAATCGAAATCTACACTTTCTTTTACAGCATCATATAATGTCATTGAATAAAGTGGTTGTTGAACTATACTGTTATCTTTGAAAAATTCATATGGAGTTTTATTAGAACGTGGATAAAATAGTCTATAATATTTTATCCCATTTGGATTCAGTAAAATTTCGTTGCTGATATATTCAAACAATGACACATCTTCTTTGATTATATCCAATAAAATTGGAAAATTTAAAATAAGTTCTATTAAGGATTGTTTTCTTTCAGAAGAGTTTTCTAAATTTTCAATACTAATACTTAATAATTTTTTTCTAACATCTTCTTCTTTAAATAATCTTTCAAACCCATTTTTCCTTATATGATCTGTCATAGCGTAAACAAATGCAAATAATCCATAAGCATTTCTTTCTGCATCTTTATCAGTAGTAATAAATAATAATTTTAAAAATGTTTTATACGACATTTTTAGTGAATCATATGTCATACGTTCCAAATAGTTTTTGGTTATTTCATTTTTTATTCTTTCATCCAGACTATTTTGAGAAATATCATCAATTCTTTGTGAATAAATTTCAACAACTTCTTCTACTATAGAAAATAAATCCATAATAAATGGTGCTTTAACAGAAAGTATATTATCATACATTGAACATATTAACATTCTAGCTTGATAATCCGCTGGAACATATAATGTATTATCATTGACCTTCAAATGAGCACATTTGTGTCTACACTCTCTTAAATAATTTACGTCCTCTGTAAATCGATTAAAATACAACTTACAATTTTTATTAAAGAATTCAATTATTTTCTTTTCGACTTCTAAATATTTTTCATTTTTTAAAATTAATTCATTAATTTCTGCTAATTTTTCCTCAGCCTTATTATTTCCCTCACTTGCCATAGTTTGTAATTTCATAAACAAATCATAAATAACAAATGAATATAACAAAACAATAGTTGCCCTATAATTTTTACTATAATAACATTGTAAAATTTCTTCAAAATATTGTCGAGAATCTGGATTGTCGAAAACTCTTAAATCTCTTTCATCAAATAGCATATTTCTTCTCCTTTACATATTTTTAAATTAAAATAATTTGATATTATTTATTATTTTAATAATATCAAATATTACATTTTTCAACAAATTTTACTAAATAAACTTGTTTATATTATCATAACATTTATTTTAATTTACTCATAGTAAATTCACACTTTTGATTATCTATTGTTTCTATTTGATAGTGTAAGATATTTTGTGTAAATTATGATTTTTCAATTATAGAAAATGGACATATAAATAAAAAAAAATAGTAAATCACTTGATTTACTATCTCATCTGTCATATTCACTTTTAAAATCATTACACTATTTCAATCCAACATAAATAATCGGCAATCTTCACTTTCATCCCATCCAAGATATGTACTCTTTGCATTGGACTTACTAATGATTCTAGTGTTCTCCAAAATATTTTTTCACTTAATTCTTTATTGTTAATATAAAATTTCATTTGATTTCCTACTTTCTTTTAATGACATCCATTTTACCTCATCTTTGAAGTAAAAAATAGCGATTTTTTGGTAGTGACACCCTTTTATATGGGTGACATCCACGTAAATCGCTATTTTTCGATTCTTTAAAATATCTTAAAAAACGTTGATTTCATCGGTGTTTTTTCGATGACATCCATTTTGACTCTTAATTTTGGTGGAGATGGCGGGAATCGAACCCGCGTCCAAAAGCAATTCCTCCAAAGCGTCTACAGTTTAGTCCATTGAATAATTTAACTTGGCTACAATCAACGAACAATTTTACACCAAGCGATTCTTTAAATTTTCGTGGTTAAAGTCAAGACTCCTTCAACCCTTATCCTAAAAGTTATAATACTAACAAATAGCTATAGGCTCACTAAATGTTAGCAGCTTTCATGTCTATGTCGACTAAGCGAAAGCGTAATTAGTTTGTCTGTTTCCAGTTATTTTTTGTTTGAGTTTAACGTACTCCAACGACTGCAGCTAAGGTCAAACATACCCCTGTCGAATCCAAGACATCCCCAGATTAGTAGTAATTTTTAAGAGACTTTTCGATATCTCTTTTTGCAGCTTTTTCTTTTAGATCATTACGTTTATCATAAAGCTTTTTACCTTTAGCAAGCGCAATTTCTAATTTAGCTTTAGATCCACTAAAATACATTTTAGTAGGTACGACAGTTAAGCCACCTTCTTTTAACTTATTAGTTATTTTAAGGATTTCTTTTTTATGAAGCAAGAGTTTTCTTGTTCTTCTTGCTTCATGATTAAAGATATTTCCATGATCATAAGGAGCGATATGCATGTTTTCTACATAAACTTCGTTATT
>UMCS01030807.1_pt1 | contig 21642 bp, 17 predicted proteins | sample 1964281 | NCBI WGS metagenome assembly UMCS01 (sample SAMEA4835973, study PRJEB28245) | human gut metagenome | biome: gut microbiome; material: fecal sample | place: Denmark | collected 2008
AGAAGAGAATGTAGAAGCTTTAAAGAAATATGGTCGTGATTTAGTCCAGGATGTGCGCGATGGTAAGATTGATCCAATCATTGGTCGTGATGATGAGATTCGTCGTGTTATGCAGATTTTATCGCGTAAGACAAAGAATAATCCCGCTTTAATTGGTGAGCCAGGCGTTGGTAAAACAGCCGTTGTTGAAGGTATTGCTTGGCGTATTATGAAGGGGGATGTACCTGAGTCTTTAAAAGAGAAAAGATTGATTGAATTAGATATGGGATCTTTGATTGCGGGTGCTAAGTATCGTGGTGAATTTGAGGAGCGTTTAAAATCCATTTTGGATGAAGTGAAAAAATCGGATGGACAAATCATCTTATTTATTGATGAAATTCATAACTTAGTTGGTGCTGGTAAAACAGAAGGTAGCATGGATGCGGCTAACTTATTAAAGCCAATGTTAGCTCGTGGTGAACTTCATTGTATTGGTGCAACAACATTTAATGAATATCGTAAGTATATTGAAAAGGATGCAGCTTTAGAGCGTCGTTTCCAAAAAGTGCAAGTTGCACAACCTAGTGTTGAAGATACAATTAGTATTTTGCGTGGATTGAAAGATCGTTTTGAAAGCTATCATGGCGTGCGTATTTTGGATGAAGCTTTAATTGCGGCTGCCACAATGTCGGATCGTTATATTACAGATCGTTTCTTGCCAGATAAAGCGATTGATTTGGTAGATGAGGCTTGTGCTACATTAAAAGTTGAAATGGAAAGTATGCCTCAAGAATTGGATGAATTACAGCGTAAGATCTTGCAGCTTCAAATTGAAAAGACTTCACTTCAAAAAGAAGAAGATAAAAGAGCGGTTGAGCGTCGAGAAGAAATTGAAGGTGAATTGGCTTCTTTACAATCAAAACGTGATGAGATGCATTCTAAGTGGGAAGATGAAAAGCGTGGTTTGGCCAATGAAAAAGAAGATAAACAACGTTTGGAGAAGGCTCGTTTAGATTTGGAACAAGCTCGTAATGAAGCTCGTTATGAAGATGCAGCTAAACTTCAATATGGAATGATTCCAGAATTAGAGGCTCGTATTCAAAAAGAACAGGCGAGTCAAAAAGAGGATGCATTAATTCAAGAAACGGTAAATGAGGAATTGATTGCGAAAATCGTTTCTAGATGGACAGGTGTTGAAGTTACGCGTTTGGTTGCGAGTGAAAGAGAAAAATTGTTGAATTTGAAAGCAGAACTTGAAAAACGTGTAGTTGGTCAAGATGAAGCTCTCGAACTTGTAACGGATGCGATTTTGCGTTCAAAAGCACAGATTCAAGATGAAAATCGTCCAATTGGATCTTTCATGTTCTTAGGCCCTACAGGTGTTGGTAAAACAGAAGTTGCCAAAGCTTTGGCAGAACAGTTATTTGATGATGAAAGACACATTGTGCGTATTGATATGAGTGAGTATATGGAAAAGCACAGTGTGGCACGATTAATTGGTGCACCTCCAGGATATGTAGGTTATGATGAAGGTGGTCAATTGACAGAGGCTGTTCGTCGTAATCCATATAGTATTGTCTTATTTGATGAAATTGAAAAGGCACATCCAGATGTATTTAATGTGCTACTTCAAATCTTGGATGATGGTCGTATTACAGATTCGAAAGGTGTGACTGTTGATTTTAAGAATACAATTATTATCTTAACGTCAAATTTAGGTAGTCAATATGCCTTTGAATCTGGCAATATTCATGAAAAATATATGGAAGAAGTAAAACGACACTTTAAACCGGAATTTATTAATCGTATTGATGAAATTATTGTGTTTAATGCATTAAATGATTCAGCCTTTATTAAGATTGCCCATAAATTTGTTGGTTTACTACAAAAACGTTTGGCAGATCGTGACATTACATTAAATGTAAGTGATGCCGTATACAATCAGATTGCCAAGATGGGTGTAGATCCGGTGTATGGGGCTCGTCCTATGAAGCGTTATATTCAAAGAAATCTTGAAACACAGATTGCCAAGGAAATGATCAAAACAGGTGCAATGCAGGGGGATGTAATCCATGTAGATTGCCAAGATGGCGAGTATACATTTGATATTCAAGGAAGATAGTGAATTATCTTCCTTTCTTTTTGGATTTCGAGGTATAATAGGGTCAGGAAGTGATTTTATGTCTTTAAAAGAATGGATTCAAGAAAGTAATAATATAGTATTTTTTGGAGGAGCTGGTGTGTCTACAGAAAGTAACATTCCAGATTTTCGTAGTGATAATGGATTGTATAAAAAGAAGTATCCTTATCCTGCTGAAATTATGTTGTCACATAGTTTTTATTTAAGTCATCCAAAAGAGTTTTTTGATTTTTATTTTAATCAGATGATTTATTCAGATGCAAAGCCGAATAAGGCACATCTTGCTCTTTCAAAACTGGAACAGATGGGTAAATTAAAGGCTATTGTTACGCAAAATATTGATGGTTTACATCAGATGGCGGGATCTAAACATGTATATGAGCTTCATGGAAGTGTACTAAGAAATACGTGCACACATTGTCAAGCTAAGTATTCTTTAGAGGATATGATGAAGTATAGGGATAGTAATGGTATTCCAAGATGTCCTAAGTGTGGTGCCATTATTAAGCCAGATGTAGTCTTATATGAAGAGGGCTTAGATGAATATACTTTGTATTCAGCCGTTCATGCGATTGAACAGGCAGATCTTTTAATTGTAGGTGGAACAAGCTTGGTTGTATATCCGGCAGCTGGTTTGATTAATTATTTCCATGGTAAACATTTGGTGTTAATAAATAGAGACAGTACGAACATGGATTCAAAAGCAGATTTAGTTATTCATGATTCAATTGGAAAAGTTTTAGATGATTCACTATGTGAAGTTTATGTGAAATAAACACTAAACTTGAAATTTAAACACAAATCAACTAAAATTTTATCATGTCAGAAAAAAGCAAGAGATCTTTTATCCGTGATGGATTATATAACATAAATCGAACAATGCAGCTTGATCCTGCAGCCCATTCTAAATGGGAAGTGTTTTGGCTATATCCGCACATCAAAGCGATTGGCTTGCATCGAATGGCCCATTGGTTTTGGGTGCACAATCATACATTTATTGCCCGTTGGGTAAGTAATCGAGCAAGGCACTGGACGGGTATTGAAATTCATCCTGGTGCTGTGATTGGTCGTGGATTGATGATTGATCATGGTATGGGTGTTGTGATTGGTGAAACGGCAATTATTGGTGATGATTGTCAGCTTTATCATGGCGTTACACTAGGTGGAACAGGTAAGCAACATGTAAAAAGACATCCTACTTTAGAGGATGGTGTATATATTGGTTGTGGGGCCAAATGTTTAGGAAATATCACTTTAAAAAAAGGTTGTCGTATAGGGGCCAATGCGGTACTTTTAAAAGATGTACCTGAAGGTGCAACAGCCGTGGGTATTCCTGCAAGAATTATAGAGAAGAAATAGGTGGTTATATGTGGAAATATCGTTGTAAATCCCATTTAATAGCGATGAGCGTCGCTTTTGTGGTTGGCTTAGGCTTGAGTGCAGTTGTATTTTCAAGTGGAGTGGATTTAAATTCAGATATGTTTTCAAGTGCTTTAAGTCAAGCTCCAGGTGTAAATACAGAAGCATTGAATCAAGTTTTGACCTATCTACAAAATAATATGTGGATTTTATATCTTGGGGATGCCCTATTGATTTCGGGGATTATAAATATTATTTATATTGGTCAATATGTAACGGCTCGTTTCAATATAAGTCCATGGATCGTAATGTGTTTAATATGTTTCTTACCAGAATATATGATTTATATTGGAACTCTACTTGTGATTCCTGCTTTTATTGTTTGTATTTATGGAATGTTGAGTTTACGCTCTAGTATTTCTAAAGAGCGTAGAGAATTTAATTTTTCAAATGATGATGAATTGGTTCGTATGTATAAGATCCATCATAATTTAGATGAATCTTATAAAGAACTCGCAAAGACATGTCGTAAAAATGTTCGTAAATTAAATGGAATCTATGCCTTAGGTATTGTTGCCTTATTGGTGATTTTAATTTTGATCAATAATATGTTGCTTCTAGCTGTATTGTTGATGTTCTATTTATTTGCGTTTAATCTTGTTTTAAGATATCGTGCAGTATCTCTTCTTCCAATCACAAGATTATTATATGAAGATTGTAATCCAGAAGCTTGTGCGAGTGCTGTTATTTACTATTGTACAAATTCAAAAGGACATACGCGTTTAAAACAACATACATTACTTGCGCAATGTTTGATTTACTTAAATGATCCGGAATTAGCTCAAGATGTATTGATTTCATATCCTAGAAAGGATGCTGCAAGTTCTTTACAATATTGGTCATTGATGTCTTATATTGATTATATGTTAAAAGATGAAGATGGATTATCTCGTTGTAAAGAAGAAGCACAAAGTATTCGTCTACATTATGGACGTGCTGGTATCATGATTCAAAGTGAAGAAATGGCAGCTATTGAAAATAAGATTCATTTAATGGATGGCGATTTTAACACATGTAAGAAGTATTATTTACAAGGGCTTCAAAGGGCAAATTTTCCATTTCAACAAGTGGATTCATGTTACTATATCGCTTTAATTTCCTTTGTGGAGGAAGATTATAAATTGGCTCGTATGTATTTTGAAAAGGTTCTTGAGATTGGTAATCGTATGTATTTTGTAGAGAAAGCTAAAAACTATTTAGCTAAAATTGATAAGATTTATCCTGAACCAACCAATGATGTAGTAGAATAGTTGTAGTAAAAGAAAAATAAATCTCACAAAAGCCTGTGATATGGCCAAACATAAATGTGAACACAAAACTCAATCCGGTATTGATGAAAAACAGGATTGAGTTTTTATTTAGATTTATAGGAATATAGAAAAACCATTCCATAATGAATGAAGCGACAAATAGGATGGATAGCCATACGTGTAGATCTTTTAAAATTGTAATATTGTTATATGGAATTGAAGATGAAAGAATCATGCCAAGACAAATTAGGGCATGATTTTTTTTATTGTATTTCACATCCTGTTTTTCCCAGATTTTCTTTGAATAATAATAAAAGCCAAAAGCTGAACTAAGTGCCCACAAAAATAAATAGATGGGGTGATTTAACTGATTTCCAATATAGGTTTGATTGTCGTAAAATACGTCGATCCAGAAAAAAGGAAGAATATTGAGTATAGTTTGGATTAAATAAACGTGAATATAAGTTAAAGATTTCATCATTGTTTCATTTTAGACAAAAAAGTGCGAAAAATCAAAAAAATAATGAAAGTTTTCTCGAAAAACCTCTTTTAAAAACGTTTAAGAATATGGAGGTGATGAAATGACCGAATGGATTGAACAAGATAAAAAGGATGAAAACCACTTGTATGTACATTTAAAAGATCCAAGTTTATTAGATTTATCCATCTTTGATCGAATGTCGAATGATGATTTTTGTCTTCCTTGTATGCTGACAAATGAAAAAAGTGCATCCATTGTTTATGCGACTGAAGGCTATATTCCTTTACATGATTTTTTGAGTCAATATGTGTTTGAAAATGAGGAAGGATATATTTTCTTGCATCAACTTTTTGAACAGGCTATCGCATCCAATCGAAATAAACCTGTTTTATTTGATCCGGATTATGTATTTGTTTCTGGCTTTGGCGATCGGTTTGCCTTTGTGGTTGTCCCTATACAAATCTCGAATTGGATGTTTCAAAAAGATATGTCTGAAAAATGGGTTGAGTATATCGCAAAGACTATGCAAACGACAACCGCATTTGAAATTCCTGGCTTTTTATTGAAATTTTTAAAGAGTGCAGAGTTTAGTTTGCCAAATCTTGTCTTAGGACTTGATAATATCCGTATGTTATATTATCCAAAAAAATTCTCTTTTTTCAAACACAGGCGTATACAGACATTTAAAGTCAAAGAACCCATACAAGCTTTTCATAGAAATCAACCTGTTGAATCTAGTTCGGAAGATAAAACACAGCTCTTACAAGTTCAAGTAAACTTTTCTGCTTATTTAGAGATTGAACAAGATACATACGCTTTATCAAATGAAATTAATTTAGTGGGAAGAGCTATGATTTGTGATGTCAGACTTCAAGATATAAGTGTCTCTTTAAAACATGCCAAGATTGTTTGTGAAAATGACAGGTATTATATTCAAGATTTAAAGAGCACGAATAAAACATATTTAAATGGAAAAGAAGTCAAGCGAAAGATGCGTTTAAAAAATGGAATGAAAGTACGATTTGGTGATGTTGAATGTGAATTTAAAGAATGATAGATACAAGATTTTAGAGTCTTACAATTCAAATGTATATCGTATTCAAGATGAGTTGAGTACTTGTATTTATATATTAAAAGTATGTCAAAACTATGAAACAAAGCGATATAAACATCAATTTAAAACAGAAATCGATGTGCTTTCAAAGTTGAATTCGTTTCTTGCACCTAGTTTAGTCACGTGTTTTGAAGATGAAATGGCTCAATATTTTGTTGAAACATATATTCCAGGAATGAATGCGAAACAATTTATGAAACGATATAAAGGCTTTATTAAAAGGTATCGCTTGTTGTTGGATATTTTGATTGTTTTACAAGCCTTGCATGAAATTGGATATCTCTATATTGATTTGAAATTAGAAAATATTATTTATTATCAGAATCGTTTTTATTTAATTGATTTTAATGCATGTATTGAGAATCATTCGCGTGTTGCGATTATGGCATCTAAATCCAATTGTGCCCCTGAATTAATGAATCTTCGTGAAAAGGATGTTCGCTGTGATATCTATGCACTTGGCTCTTTAGTACATGAGCTATTTGGATTTTGGATGATGCCCATTGTGTTTTTGTGTCATCAAAAACAAGAAAGAAGAATTTCTCATTTATCTACTTTTAAGACAATGATTGTTTTACATATGTTCATTCACATCTTGGTTGTACTTTCTTTATGTATTCTGTCTGTCTTCTTAATTTTAAAAAGTACAAGTCCAAAAAATGTGTTTGATGCCTACTATTACCATCATAATATTGCCTTGTTTGAAAAGGCATATCATGAATCGGATCAAAAGGATCGTTTATATACATGGGTTTTAAATGGCTGGATCTTAGATGATGTATACCAAAATGAACAAGCATCCATATTTTTGATGAAGGAGGCGATTTCTACGAGTGATGCGACATTGATTCAATATGTATATGATCGTGTGTCTTTAAAAAAGGGGTCAAAACTGGAAACTTTCGTTATGATGTATTTAAAACCCAACGCAAATCGTGTGAATCGATGTATGACTTTGGCAAATGAGGGCAACATATTATTAAAAGATAAGCTTGATATATATAATCAGTGTCTACAAATCGCAATTCATGAAGAGTTTAAGATTTCATTAACGCCTGTGCGTACTTGGTTAGAGAGTGTGGATGAATCACAGCTATTGAAGTATACAAAAGAATTTGAAGATTTAGGATGTAATTACTTAGAATATTTACTTTTATTACGAAATAAGGAGGGTGAGATCATGGAAGTACCTGTGGTGTTTGTTGATCATTTAAAAAGTAATCGATGGAATGATATATATGCGTTTTGGAGGAGTTTATGATTTGGATGCAGGATGTAGCTTATACTGACTATATTTATTGGCAGGAAACAAATTCATTTATCAATGGTGTAGCTTCATCGAGTCAAAATATAGAATTGTTTTTTGACAAGAAAGTAGACCGGGATTCTAGTTTAGTTATTTATGATGGAAAACAAGTGGATCTAAGTCACGATCATATTTATATTGATGTTCAAAAAGAAGGTGTTACACAACTCGTTTATATATTAAAAGATGTGGATGGTTATGCTTTAGAACAAGGTGAAAAATCCATTCTTTTAGATACAACGATTCCAGATGTTGTAGTTAAGGTAAAGAATCATAATATTATGGATGTTTTGCCTTTAGAAAATAAAGAAACAATTCATGTTGAGATTCTAGAAGAAAACTTAAAAAGTGTAGAAGTGTATTTAGATGATGAAAAAATGGATTGTGAAGGCAAAGAATTTGATATAGATGTGACAAGTCAAAATCATACATTAAGCATTCTTTGTAGAGATGTTGCGGGCAATGAAGTAGAACGAAAAATTGATATATTACCAATCGTATTTCCTAAATGCGAGCTAAAGGACACGTTATATACAAAAGAGAACAAGATGGATCTCAAATTTGATGGAATTTGTGAAATGCCATTTTATTTGAAGGTATATTGTGGACAAGATTTATGTTATTCTCTGGATTTAGAAAATCGAGATGCAATAACAGTTGATTTTACTTCAAATGGAACGTATACATTTGTTCTAGAACATAAGGAATATCCTCAAATTAAAAAAGCATTAGAAGGATCGATAGTATATTCAAACATAACTCCCATCATCACTTTACAGCCATCAAGTAAAGTTTCAAATGAAGATGTATTTGTAGGTTTAAATTGGTATGTTCCATATATAAAGAAAGCTTATGTAGATGTAGAACTCGATGGAATCAAAGATCGTCATCCGTTTAATGAAGAAATTTGTTTAAAGGCTGTAGAAAATAAAGATTTATTCTATAAAGTTTTTGCGTATGCCATGGATGCCTTTGGAAATGAAGTTACGGATATGGTTATTGTACGTATTGATAAGAGGGCTCCATCAACAAGTTTGTATCTAAATAATGAACAGGTATTGGATAAAAAAATAATTAAGAAATTACCTGAATTTGAATTTTTGATCGATGACAATCGTGCAAATATGCGTATTGAATATTACATAAATGGTGTATTGATGGATATGGATATCGAAAAAGTATTCAATCGTATGATTAAAGATGATGTGTTAAAGGTTAAAACGTACACTTATGATGCATTATCAAATTTTGAAATAAAAGAATATGAATTTATGTTTAGTCCAGATAAGAAAATAGAAATGGTTTCCAAAAGCGAACAGATTCTACGTAGTGATGAAGTGGCTACATTTGAACGAATATGGAGTGTAAATGAAAAGAATGAATTGGTCTTAGAAAAAAATACAAAAGTTCTTACTTCAAAATTGAAGCCGAAGATTCATTATGTGCGAAAAAAGAATAAAGTACAAATTTTTTCCAAAGATCAGATTGAATCTTGTTTTGTGAATGGAAAGAAGATTGCGATTCAAAAAGATGTGTTGGGACATGATTTTGTGGAAATATCATTAAAAAAATCAAAAACGACCATTGAAGTCAAAGCTAAAAATGATTCGGGTGTTACTACGATAAAGAAATCAGAAATTAAAAAACCAATCTTAAAAAAATCATTTCTAAAACAATTGTGGATTTGGATTCAGCGTGTCTTTAAATTATGATCAAGCTTTGGATATATACAAAGGATCATTGTGCGTGGTTTGATGTAGATTCTATTCATGAATATGACAGGTTTCAATTTGAGAGAAGAAATCAAGGCGTTTGTATCTTTTACAAACAAAATAAAAAAGTATTAAAATGCAATGAATCTTGTATCTTGGATCATACAACTTTCTTTCTTGATGAAAAACAAAGTACACAATGTCATTTTCCAATAGAGACTTCTATTCAAGTGGGAAGAAGTAGCTTGTGTAATATACAGTTGTTTAAAAGTGGAGTATCCAGGTTTCATTTTAAAATTGAAAAGGATGTATTGACAGACTTAGATAGTTTAAATGGTACATATGTGAACACTAAGCGTGTACATTCATATAAGTTAAACATGCAGGATGAAATTGTGATTGCGAATGTTCGTATGATTTATTTTAAAAATTATCTCCTTGTAGATATGGTGGATAATCCTTTTGAAAATAAGGATTTAAAACGAGAAGAACCCATGTTCTATCCATCCAATTTAAATGTTCAATTACCAACAATACAAACGTGGGACATACAGATGCCACAAATTCATCGTGTAGTTTGTAAACAGAGTCTTTTTAGTGCCATTGGGCCATCGTGTATGATCGCAAGTTCTGGTTTTATTTCTTCGATTCTGATTGGGTATCTTCAAAAACAAAGCGTGGAAACACTATTCATGAGTATGATCAGCTCTTTAACAATGGCTGTAACATTTATGATTTATGGTTTATATAATCGTAACTATCAATATAAATTGAGCGTAAAAGAAAATCAGAAAAGTCTAGATATGTATGATGGATATTTAAAACGAATGTATGAAAAAGAGGGCTTGTTGAAGAATGATTTTGAAAAGAAGGTAAATCTATATATCAAAAAGTACGTGGATACTTTTAAACATGAAACGAAGGATATTGTTTATGTGGGGTGCACAAAATTAAAGTGGTGTGCTATTTCATATCGTGAAGTGTCTTATGAATATGCATTAAATGATTTAATTCAAAAAAGAGAGCGATTGATAGAATCTTTAAATTCTAAAATACTACAACCTGTCTTCTTAAAAAAAGGGGAAGTGTGTTGGATCAAAGGGAATATAGAAGAGAGTTTGATTTTGTTTGAGAACTATTTGTGGTATTCAAATTCGATGCGTAAGTGCTTGTGGCTGCAAGATTTTGATGAAATAAAAGATGTTTTATTGAATCCATTTTGTATTGTGAATGAAAAGTCGAATTCAGAATTCATAGTGGTTACTAGGGATTTAAAATGTCAGCCGAAAGAGTATTATTGTTTGATCTATATAGGAAAGAAAGAACCATCCTTCCATTATGACTATTGTATTCAAAATATATGTATTTCCAATATAAATAAAGATCAAAAAAGATATCTTTTAAAATCACAGAATATGGATTTTTATCAAGAGTTGATTGCGAATGGACCCATTCGAAAAGAGCGCTATGTGATGAGGGTTCCTGTTGGAATGCGTGAATCCAATCAAATTGTGTATATGGATTTTCGTAAATATGGATCTCACGGATTGGTTGCGGGTATGACCGGATTTGGAAAAAGTGAATTTATAAGTTTTTTGTTGATGATGATGATTTGGCATAATGCTCCAAGTCAATTTCAATATATATTAATCGATTTTAAAGGAGGTGCTTTTGGACAGCCATTTTATGAATTTGCGCATTGTGCAGGAATTGTTACAAATCTGGATGCACAATCCATGGAACGCTTTTTTATGAGTATGAATTATGAACTGGAGAAAAGGCAACGCTTATTTTTAGCGGCAAAAGTAGCCGATATCAATGCCTATAATGAAACACACACACTCTCGCATTTATGGATATTTGTGGATGAGTTTGCACAATTAAAGACTCGTTTTCCGCAATTTATGTCACAGCTTCAAGAAATTGCACGTATTGGAAGATCTTTAGGGATACATTTAGTACTAAGTACACAAAAACCTTTGGGAATTGAGAGAACAAGTACAAGTTTGTTGATTTAGTGTTAAGACCTAATCGTATTCATTGGATAAGTGCAAAAGACTATTCGCCTATGTACTTGATGTCAACATAGCCTTTGAAAACACGTACTTCTTTGATAAGTGAGCGCCAAAATACAGCTTTCTTTTTATTGCTCAATTTCCAATAAATGTTGAGTGCGTTATCATCCAACTTGATTCGTTTTGAGTTGATTAGTTGACGTTTAATGTCGTTTATTTCGTTGTTGATTTTCTCTTTTTTGTCAACGAACTGTTGCTTCGTCAAGTCTCCTTCGGCGTATAATTCCTTGATTCTTTCGAGCTTTTTCTCGAGCTTTGTGATGTCACTTTTTTTAACTTTAATCTCATTTTCGAGCTCAAGATCTACGTTGCATTTGGTCAAGTCTTCGTGAACTTGTGAGATCAATAACTTCTCAATGTTCTTTTCACTGATAGTAATGCAAGTCTTGTTTAGCTCAGAACTTCTAGCATTGCACCTATAGTTCAGATATAGTTTGCCGTTGTCATGACGGGGTGCGCCGACCATAGTTGAGCCACAATAACCACACTTTAGCAAACCACGAAACATATAGTCATACTTTCTTGGCTTTCCGCCAGCACGTTCATTGAGTATATCTTGTACGGCTTCAAACACTGGAATATCAATGATTTGTGGATAGGTTTTGTTACCAATATAGTTGTTGTTACGAAGCAAGTATCTCATTCTTTGCTCGGTGAATGCGTCGCGTCCATTTGATCTTTTGTCTTTTTCTTTAAGATAATCGCCATATTTTTTGTTAAAGATAACTTTAGTCTGACTAACAGAGTGAGTAGCCAAAAAAGTATCAAATGCATACTTGACCATTTTAGCTTCTTCTGGCACTATCACTACTTTTTTAGGCTCGACTTTGTACCCTAAAGCACAACAACCCGAGCATGGTTCGCCTAGTTTTTTCTTGTTAGCAAAGGTCTCATTAATACGCTCAGAGGCATGTTCACGTTCATTTGCAGCAAGCCCAAGCAGTACCGTAAGGATTAATTTACCGTTTGCCGTGGTTGTGTCTATGTCTAAATCATGAATACATTTAACCCCAATATTTTTATCGTTCCACTCGTTGATCACTGATAAACCGTCAACCGTGCTACGTGTTAATCGGTCCAGACGACAGGTCAAAACAACTTCGTTAGGTCTTAAATCTTTCAGCAGTTTTTGAAATGCAGGTCGATTTAAAGTTCCGCCAGAAAATCCACTATCCTCGTAATATTCCAAAACATTTAAGTCATTTTTACCGCAATATTCATATAATTGTTCCTTTTGTGCTTCGATTGACTGCCCGTTACGACGTTGTTCATCGGTGCTTACGCGTGTATACAACCTTACATTTTCCATCTTTTTCTCTCCTTTCTAACGTCTTTTTTTTACTCGAAAACGTAATCGAACACGGCGTTCAATACTCGAAAAACTTTCTCTTTTTGGCTGATATCTAGGCGACTAATTCCCCGTGAAAAACGGTCTAAATCCTCTTGCGTTGGACGCCGAAACTCCTTTTGTTTTCCGAGAAAATAGTCAACATCAACGTTGTATACACGGCTTAATATTGACAAATTTTCAAGCGAAATTGGACGCTGGCCAGACTCATATGACCTCATCGTTGACTCGGCAACGCCAATCATTTGCCCACCATATACAATCGACTTTCCAGTATGTTTTCGGGCCATCTGAAGCCTTTTTCCGACTAGTTTGTCAAAGTCACTCATACATTTTTTTTCCTTTCTAAGATAGGTTGTTGATACTATCTGTACACATTATATAGTCAAAAAGATACAAGACGCAACCCCACTTCTTAGTGAAATTTGAGGACAACTTTTGGCAGGTACATCAACTTTTCGAAAGTTAGCAAAACCACTTGAAAGTTGATTCACTCTCCGTAGTAAGTAAATAACAAACAATAAAAAAAGTTAAGAAAACCCAGTATTTTTCAAAGAAAAAGCCAAAAATTTTAAGTTCCATGCAACAATTCCTTTTTTTCAACTTTTCAGCCTTTTTTTTAAGTTTTAGCCGTTTCTCGCATTTTCTGGAATTTTGAGCGGATTTTTATCAGGACTTTGACATGGATGGAAACACCGTCCAAAATCATGTCCAAACTCGGCTGTAAGCCCCAGTAATTGCACCAAACAAACCCAACCAAATGCCAACGGGTTCAAGCTCCGAACGGCTGGCGGAATAACTCGAATATTGATCAGTAATTTATTCGGCTTAAATGATGATGAAAGAGACGAGGAAGCTAAGCCCGCTCGGCTAAATCGAGCGGTGGCGGGCACGAATCCAAACTCTGATAACCCTATCAAGACCCCATTCAACCACCACGTTAAACCCGTTATCACTAGCCACGATTATGTAGAGTAAATCCCGTAGAATAACTATACAAATAAACGGTTAATAATTTGCGTGGTTTGTAGAGTGCGAGAGGTGCGTTTATTGTGTGTTGTCCAGTTTTTTACAACGTTAAATTCTGGACGACTTTTTTTGTCCCAAAAAGGCAGTTAGTCAAGACTACCCAAAACACAAAAAAAAGCCTCAAAAAGAGGACAAAAAAGAGGACAAGCCAAGGCTAGTTGTATGTAGAAAAGGAGTAAAGCATATGACTAAAAAAAGAGTAAATTTGATTAAAGCTCGCAAAAAGCAGAAGCTGACAATTCGGGCCGTGGCTAAGCAGCTACATATTAGTAAATCCTCATATAGTAATTATGAACAGGGTAAGCGTCGCCCAAGAAAATTCATCGCGTTTGAAATCTGCAAATATTGGGGCAAACCAATGTCGGTGTTATTTCCCGGCGAGCCACTAAGTTCATTCAAAGTTGGACGGAAAGGCGGTGCCGACGATGCTGACTGAAAAACAAATCGTACAAGCAATCAAAAACGCATACGCTATTGAAGGGTTCGTTGTCGTTACCGATAACACGGGTGTCAAGACAAATGAACTTACCGACAAGTCTACGGGTGGTAAAGCTACAATTTACAATCAACTCGAAGCAAACAAGGACGGTGAAAAAGTATGTATATGTTAAAACAAACCGTTCTTAACCTTGCACCATCAAGAGCTGAGCAGTGGCTCTCTTGCCCATTGTCAGCGGTTTTGACGAGAGAGTTGAGAGGTTCATATTTTGGATGTAATTCGGGGCAAGTTGTTACAAGCCACAATCAAAAAGAAGAAGAATTTATCGAACAGGGTGTATTAGCACATAAGCTCGCTCAAGAAACAATAAACTATTTGTTTTTCAATGGAGAAAAGCGATTGAAGACAAGTCGAATTATTGAGCAGGCAGTTGAAGATTATACGAATGTATTACGGCATTATGTGGTTGAGAATGACGGTAATATTGTTATGTTCGATGCTGAGAAACGAGTCTCAATCGAACTTGACGAAGAATTGAAAAAAAGCGGTCTTACGTGTTGGGGAACAGTAGACGCCGCTTTAGTAACACACAGCTCTATTCATGTATTTGATCTAAAATACGGAGAAAACGAGCCAGTGGATGCAATGAACAATTCTCAACTTATGTTGTATGCCGTCGGCCTGTATCAAGCCTACAAGCCGTTGTATCAATCCATCAATTGTATTGTACTTCATATTATTCAGCCACGGCAAGAGTATAAATATAGTGATTACCAGTTGAGTGATGTGCAGTTGATGAGCTGGTTTAATAACACGGTCCTGCCAGTGTGTCATGAGATTAGTAAACTGGATGTAAATCGTGTGATGTCGAATCCATCCGTTGAAACTTGCAAAAACACACATTGCGAAGCTTACGAATGCGGTCGCTGTAACAAATGCAAAAACTGGGCTCTTAATCAGCTGAGTTCATCAAGTAGCGTTATTCCTACCGACGAAGAATTAAGAGAGGAAGTGCGCCTACGTTCATTCTTGAATGGGTATATGAACAACTCGAGAGATATGATGATCGAAGAAATGAAGAATGGACGTGTTCTCAATGGTGTTGTTTGTGAATCAAAAGAGGTAAGAGGAATGCCAAAAGATAAAGCAGGAAAGCAAGCCGTACTCGATAAACTAGGCTCGATGTATCTGCCAGAACTAGCTGGCGAAGAATACGTGGACCACTCACCAAAGCCTCTTTATTTTTTCGAGAAACGTTTGGGAAAGGAACAGGCTGCAAAAGTGCTTGCTGATGTATTGGATGTCTCAACGCGTAACAAGCTCAAATTAGTAGAATAAACAATCTACCAGTAATAACTGATGAATAAACGGTTGTTACTGGTTTTTTTTGTCTAAAAATGGAAGTTAGTCCTAGATTACGAAAATAAGAAAAAAATTTGCTCAAAAGAGGACAAACTCGTGAATCCACATGGCTAGTTGTTTGTGTAGATGAAAGAGGACAAAAATATGAGTTTGTTTAGTACCTTGCTAGTCAACGGTGGTTACGCCTGCTACAGCTTGGGATGCCCGTTTATTAATAGAGAATATGATGGGTGCAAACCGTGGAGCGATAATCTAACCGATGATGTCAAACAATTGAATAATTTTCACGCAAACAGCTTCAATCGTAAGTACTGCAATAATTATTTATCAGTGTCAACGTTCCGGAACGGTTCGAGTAGGCGTGAATCCAACGTAAAAGAAGTCAAACGACTCTATATTGACATGGATGCTCACGACAACCCTATCAACCTTGACGAGGCTAAATTGTTGGCTAGTTATATGATTGATAACTGGTTCGACGAATGTGAATTGCCTGAGCCTAATTACATCATTTTTAGCGGTCATGGATTGCAAATTTTATTCACCCTTGATGGATGCAATAGCGTGCCAGAGTGGAAAAGATATCAAACAGCTTTACTGAAGACTTGTCAGGACCTTTTAAAAGATCTTAAAGAACACTCATTGTCAGAGGCTAGTGTTGTAGCTGTTGAACACGATGTATCAATTGATAATTTGAAAGATGCAGCCCGTGTACTTCGTGTACCTAATACAACAAACTATAAGCCAAATCAAGAGTACGTGGATGTAAAGCTATTATATTCAAATGAAGACCATGCTTATACGCTTAATGAACTTAACACAAACTATGAGGCGTTTAGCGATGACAATTTAGTTACTGAAGAGAAAAAGAAGAAAACACAGAAAAAAACCAAGTCAGAACCGACGGAGCGTGACGTGGATTTGTCAGGAATTGATATGGATGGTAAACAGTCTATTGACCCTCACTTTTTCGAGATTATTGAGAAGACGATAAAGCCTCGTTTGACCGATTTAGAGACTCTTATTAAGCTGAGGAATGAAGCTGGAATTGATGGCGGGTATCGAAACAACTTGATTTCCATTGCTATTCCGACGCTTGTAAGTTGTGGATGTAAAAACGATGAAGTTATCAAAGAAGCACACCGAATCAATAGTCTATTTAACAAACCTTTAAAAAACGCTGAAGTTAATGACTGGCTCAACTCATGTCTTAAGAAAAAAGAGATTGTAAATGCGGATGGAAAAAAGGGTGTTGGTCGGGTGTACTATAGGTTTTACACGAATACTATTATTGAAAAATTACAGATTACACCAGAGGAACAAGAGTCAATGAAAGTTTTGTGTGATGAGAAGCTGAAAAGGAAAAGAAATCGAGAAAAGAACAAAGACAAACAGAACGCAAACAGACGAGAGGTCTACGCACAAAAGACTGCTGACAAGCGTAAAGTAAAAGAAGAACGAAACAAACGCATCCATGAATTAAGTGCCGACGGATTGAGTGCACGTCAGATTGCCAAACAACTTGGCGTAAATGCGTCGACGGTGTCTCGTGTTTTGAACAAGTAAAGTGTTGCATTTTTTCGTAAGCTTTATAAAGGTGTAAGAATGAGAGGACATAAATAAGACGAACGGAGCAAGACAACACACCCCGCCTCGAGTGTTTCTCTCCTCTTAGGCTGGAAAGGACGGTGGATAAAATATGGAAGCTGAAAGAACGGTCGAACAAGCCCTCAAACGAATGGTGGAAAAAGCAGGCGGTTGCTGTTACAAGTTCACTTCGCCATCACGAGCTGGAGTGCCAGACAGAATTGTGGTGATACGAGGTCGTGTAGTGTTCGTTGAGCTCAAAGCAACAGGAGAGAAGCCCCGAGCTTTACAAAAGGCAGTTGCTAAGAGCATTCGAAAAGCGGGTGGAAGAGTGTATTGTTTGTCAAGTGTGAAACAAGTGACGAGCTTCGTACGTACGTTGAAGAGACGATATCCGCTTGAGGAAGATTACGACGACATCTAATAGTAAAGTGTTGCATTTTTTCGTAAGCTTTATAAAGGTGTAAGAATGAGAGGACATAAATAAGACGAACGGAGCAAGACAACACACCCCGCATTCGAGTCTCTTATTTCTTAGACTGGATATGACGGTCGAGCAAACGGAGGGCTAGTTGTAAGCACAATAGAAAGAGAGGTACAACAAATGAAGTACATTGCACATGACTATCAAACAAGAGCTATTGACTGGTGTATAAACAACCCAAGATGTGGTCTGTTCCTGCCGATGGGTGCTGGGAAGACGGTCATTACGTTAACCGCAATATCGAAGCTAAAGCAAAAGGGAGAAGCCAATAAAGCACTTATCATCGCACCAGTTCGAGTCGCACGTACAACGTGGCCGTCAGAAATCGAAAAATGGGAGCATACCAAGCACTTAACATACACGGTCATTGATGGACCAGAAAAGAACAGACTCAAAGCTCTTCAAAACCAATCTGACATCTTTATCATTGGAAAAGAACAGGTCAAGTGGTTGGTCGATACGTGTGGCAGTAAGTGGCCGTTTGACATGGTCATCGTTGACGAACTATCAACATTCAAGAACCATCAAGCCCAACGGTTTAAGGCTTTGAAAAAGGTGGCTAAGAAGTTCAAGCGTTTCATCGGGCTCACTGGAACACCAGCACCACGAGGAATTCCAGACTTGTGGAGCCAAATGTTTCTCATCGACGCTGGCACCCGTCTCGGCAAGTCAATTGGTTCTTTCCGTAAGACCTATCTAATCCCCGAAAGAACGAATGGCTATATAGTGTATAGTTATGCATTACGAGACGGAGCAAAGGAAGAAATCGAACAAAAGATATCTGATGTCGTGATGAGTTTAGATCAGTCTGAATGCTGTGAACTGCCAGCCCTTTCTTTTATCAACATCAACATCACACTTTCAAAAACCCTAAAAAGAAACTATGACAACTTCAAAAAAGAGCTTGTGCTTGAGCTTGACGACAACGAATTGACCGCATCTAATTTAGGCGTGTTATGTGGCAAGCTGTTACAGTACACGAGCGGTCAGATATACACGCATGATTCGTTCAAGCCTTTGGAAAATATCCACGATGAGAAACTCAAAGCTTTGGATGACTTGCTCACCTCAGCAAACGGAGAGCCTGTAATCATCTATTATTACTACAAACACGAAAAGGAAAGAATCTTGAGCCTTCTTAAATCGAAAAAGTTAAGGGTTTCGTGCTTGGACAACGAAAAGGATGTCGAACGATGGAATAACCACGAGCTTGACGTCCTTCTACTTCATCCAGCATCTGCTGGGCACGGTTTGAATTTACAGGCTGGTGGGTCGGTTTTAATCTGGTATACTTTGCCGAATTTTAACTTGGAGTTATATCAGCAAGCAAATGCCAGACTGTATCGACAAGGGCAGACTGAGAAGGTTCGAGTGTATCACTTATTAGTTAGCGACTCAATCGACGTTGATATGATGAATGCACTCGAAAAAAAGGAAGTAACACAATCAACGTTGCTTGAAGCATTAAGACGTTAATACACGAAATATAAATGGGTGAGCTTGGCCTCGCCTTTTTTTTGTGCCCGCAACTTCTAGTTAGTCATAACTACCTAAAACGAGAAAAAAGTTCTTAAAAAGAGGACAAATAGTAATCTCGTGATGGCTTATTGTAGATAGAAAAGGAAAAGGAGATATAAATTATGCAACTCTATGAAGGAAGACAAATCAATAAAACCAACGACGATTATATCGAGCAACGTAAAGCACGTCGATTATTAGGCATCTTGACAGACGGACAATTGGTCTACTATCCATCGCCTTTGGCAAAGAATGTGAACGTAATCAGCTATTCAATCGAACTAAAGAATAAGGGAAAAAACCAGTATTACGTGGTAACTTTGAATGACGAGAACGGTGGAACTGTACGAGTTCACGGTTCATATTTCGCCGATATGCAAACATCGAGAAAGCAAGTTGCTTGAATCTAAACAAACATATAATGAACTGACATATACGTGGAGAGCATAGTCTCTCTTTTTTAATACCCGCAACTTATAGTTAGTCAAAACTAACATACAAAGCTACGAGAACGCTCTCGTGGAACAGGACAAGCATGGCTAGTTGTAAGTACTTACGAATTGGAGCATGAATCAGTGCTCACAGCTCATTCAATTCGGAATTTTTTTCAATATAGACGTACAACCTTCGAGCAATACGGACATTTTTTTAACCTTACTCATATCTCAGGTTCGTAATAAGCACATATTTCATTAAAATAAGCCCTTTTTCCTAACCAAAAAGCATATCTTTTTTAAGTTCAGGTCGAGGATTTGTCCTAGTTTTTGTTTCTGCATCAAAATTTTGTCCGTATTTAACATTCTTATGTCGGCATAAGCATTTAAAAAGACTCTTATGATGGCAAAATTACTTAGTCGTTTGCTACACTCCGCTACACGAAAATGGTATACTGTAAGTACAGGTTATATTTTCAAATATTTATGGAGGGGTAATATGGCAGTAGATACAAAAAAAGAACAAGAACGTGAAGAGTTGCACAGAGCCATCTGGGCTATTGCAGACGAATTACGTGGTGCAGTTGATGGATGGGACTTCAAGAACTATGTACTTGGAACGATGTTCTATCGTTATATTTCGGAAAAACTAGCAGATTACATCAATAAAGGAGAAGAAGAAGCTGGAAACACAGGTTTCAAGTTTGAAGAAATGTCAGACTCAGATGCTGAAGAAGCTCGTGAAGGCTTGATTCAGGAACAAGGTTTCTTTATTTTGCCAAGTGAATTATTTTGCAATGTAATAAAACGATGCGAAAATGATGAGAATTTAAATGAGACACTTGAGAAAGTGTTCAGACACATCGAAGAATCAGCGCAAGGAAGTGCTTCTGAGAACGATTTTAAAGGGTTGTTTGATGATTTTGATGTGAATAATAACAAATTAGGTAATACTGTAGCTAAGCGTAATGAACGCCTTTGCAAATTGTTGAATGGAATTAACAATATGAAACTAGGCTCAGTAAGCAATCATGACATCGATGCTTTTGGTGATGCATATGAATACCTAATGTCTATGTATGCAAGTAATGCTGGTAAGAGCGGCGGGGAGTACTATACTCCTGGTGAGGTCTCAGTGCTTCTTTCGAGACTAGGGACTGTCGGCAAGACAACAGTCAATAAAGTTTATGACCCTGCCTGTGGTTCTGGCTCATTGCTTTTGAAAGCAGTGGATGTTTTAGGCGAAGGTGCAGTTACAAATGGGTTCTACGGTCAGGAAATCAACGTAACTACATATAACTTGTGCCGTATCAATATGTTTTTACACGGAATTGGGTTTGATAAATTCAATATCCAATGTGACGATACATTAACAAATCCTCAACACTGGGATGATGAACCATTTGAATTAATCGTGTCGAATTATCCATATTCCATCAAGTGGAAAGGTGACGATGACGCAACATTAATCAATGACCCTCGTTTTGCTCCAGCTGGTGTTTTAGCCCCTAAATCGAAAGCAGATATGGCATTTATCATGCATTCACTATCATGGTTAGCACCAAATGGTGCGGCTGCTGTAGTATGCTTCCCTGGAATCATGTACAGAGGTGGTGCTGAACAGAAGATTCGTAAATATTTGGTAGAAAACAACTTTGTTGACGCAATCATTCAGCTTCCTGGTAATCTATTCTTTGGAACCTCAATAGCCACATGCATCATGGTTATGCGTAAAGGCAAAACAGACAATAATGTATTGTTTATTGACGCCTCTAAGGAATATATCAAGGTTACAAACAATAACAAGTTGACTGATGAAAATATTGATCACATTGTTGATGCATATACAAAACGTGAAGAAGTAGAGCATTTCGTACACGTAGCTGATTTAAATGAAATTGAAGAAAACAACTTCAACTTATCTGTTTCTACTTTGATGTTAGCATATAAATAGGACTAGTCAAA
>UMCS01022098.1_pt1 | contig 20905 bp, 23 predicted proteins | sample 1964281 | NCBI WGS metagenome assembly UMCS01 (sample SAMEA4835973, study PRJEB28245) | human gut metagenome | biome: gut microbiome; material: fecal sample | place: Denmark | collected 2008
GCCACCTTCGCCTGCCTCGCCGCCATGGACGGCGCGGAAACGGTCAGCGCGTATGCGCGGTTCAACTGCACCGCCTGCTACAATGCGGCATCGGACGAGTATATCGTAGTGGTGCTGTACGGATAAACAATCAAGCACCCGACCGAAAGGCCGACAGCGTATGCTGCCGGCCTTTTGCGTTGGGGGGAAGGAACGCTATGAAGAAAACAATTCCCAAGCTGCTGACGCTGGTGTGCCTACTGGTGGCTGTCATGGGGCTGTCCGTCGTGACCGCCCACGCTGCCACGGTCACGGGTGTGGTCGGCAGCGGCAACGAGTACCGCTACCACGAGGATAAGTCGCCGGTGTCCCAGTGGGGGCCGTACACCAGCAACAAGCTCAAGTATTTTACCCGGAACGACACCGGGGAAACTGTTCCGGCCTACTGCATGGAGCCGGAGGTGCGTTCGGCCAGCGGCGATTTGCAGTATTCCTCCACATCGTGGAGCGACCTGACGTGGAATCAGCGGTATGCCGTGACGCTGGCCATGGCCTACGGCTACGGCGGCAATTACGGCTTCAATATGCACCCGGACTGCGCGCAGTTGGCGACGCAGGCGGTGGTGTGGGAGTTCGTGTGCGGCTACCGCAGCCCGGTGTACCCTTACACGCTGTATGACACCACCTGCGCCAACCTGTTCCACTACGCGGGAGATGATGTGGCGGTGGCGTACAACATCATCATTGACCGTATTATGAACCACGGCAAGATACCCAGCTTTGCGGTGCGCTATCGCAGCCAGCTCAGTGACGGCAACGCCATTACGCTGACATGGGACGGCAGCAAATACACCGGCACGGCCACCGACACAAACGGCGTGCTGCCGCAGTACGCCTTTCGTGCCGGTATTAACGGTGTGACCGTCAAACAGCGGCGGAATGTGCTGTCCGTGACGGCCACAAAGGACGCAGCGGCGCAGCTAAACGGCTATATCAGCAGCGACTACGGCTACTCGCTGGATGTGGAGGGCACAGAGTCCGTGCTGCTGGAGCCCAGCAACGGCAGCAATTATCAGGCGTGTGCGGCATTGACTTCGCTGCCCGACCCCGTGTGGGCGTACATTCATTTTAAGGTCAAAATCGTGGAGGAGAAGGGCAGCATCACCGTCCGCAAGTTGGATGTAACGGGCAGCCCTCTTGCCGGTGCGGAGCTGCTGCTGGAGACTTCCGCAGATGGCAAGACTTGGTCGGAGGAGGGCAGAGTGACCACTGACAAAACCGGCATTGCCAAGTGGAGCGACCTCAAAACCGGTGCACAGTACCGTGTGACGGAGACCAAGACCCCAGCAGGGTACACGCTGCTGACTGAGCCGCTGTTCACAGGGACGTTGGACAGCAGCAACCGTGATGTTACCATCACTGCCTGCAACAATGCGGGATTTGCCCTGCCGTTCACGGGCGGCACGGGATTTACAACCTATATTCTGTTCGCAGCACTCGCTCTCATGGCGGGTGTTTGTTTTTGCAAAAAAATCGAAATGAAGGAGAACACCAAATGAAAAAGATCCATCGCGTATTGGCACTGCTCATGGCCGTTGTTATGGCTTTGGGCCTCATCACCACAGCGTTCGCAGAGCCGATCATCGACTCCGGCAAGAAAGCATCCCTTTCCATCTACAAATACGACATCACCACGGCCAACAGCGACGGCGCGTGGGATGCTGAGTCCTACGTTTCTACCGGCCTACATGATGACACCGTTGTGGACAAGCTGGCAAAGTACGCCATCCAAGGCGTGGAGTTCACCTACCTCCGTGTTGCCGACATCGCCATGAACAATGAACTGCTGGATGGTCAGCGTCATGTCGGTGTGCTGTATGGCTTTGATGGCTCTGAGCGCTCCAACGCCGTGCTGTCTGCTATCGGCCTGACCAACGCAGACGCTCACAAGACTGAGAATGGCATCGACTACTTCACCAGCGATGTGCTCAACAACAAGCTGTCCACCGCGCTGACTGCCAATGCCACCACCGTGAAAAATGCGCTGGAGGCCGCTGTCAAGAACAGCGGTGTTGCCATGACCGAAACGGATGCCACCGGCCACGCCTCTGCATCCGACATGGAGCAGGGTTTGTACCTCATCGTAGAGACCCGCGTCCCTGAAAACGTGACCTCCACCTGCAATCCCTTCTTCGTGTCCCTGCCCATGACCACCGTGGACGGTGCGGCATGGAGCTACGATGTCACCGTTTACCCCAAGAACCAGACCGGCAACCCTACGTTGGATAAGACTGTGCGCGAAGCAAAGAACTCCACCGGCAAAAACAACGGCAGCCTGACTGACATCACCGATGGGTATGCGCACACTGCCACCGCCTCCGTGGGCGATACGGTGGATTATCAGATCATCAGCACCCTGCCCACGATTACCTCCAAGGCTTCTTCTCTGAGCGAGTACACCTATGTGGACACGCTGAGCAAGGGCATCCGCTACAACAAGAACGACGTGGTCATCGAGTTCTTTAAGGACGCTGGCTGCACCGACAAGATCGCCACCTGGGCGGTGAACTCCGGCAAATTTACCGTGGGTTACGATGATACCGCCAACACCATGACCATCCGCATGACCGATACCGGTCTGGCGGAGATCAACGAGGCGGCCACCGTATATACCGACAGCGTGAAGCGTGGCTACAGCGACTGCACCATGCGTATCTCCTACGCTGCCACCCTGACCGCCGACGCCAAGATGGGCGATACCGACAATCCCAACGAGGTCGTGCTGACCTGGAAGCGTACCAACACGACTTACTTTGATACCCTCAAGGACTACTGCCATGTCTATACCTACGGTGTTGACGTACTCAAGCGGTTTTCTGATAACGGCGGAAATATGAAGAATGTCAAGTTCCGGCTGCATAACGATACAGACGACTGCTATATCATCGCAGACCTGAAGGATGGCATCTACTACGCCAAGGGTATCACCAGCAAAAAGTCTGATGCCACGACCTTTATCCCCAACAGCAGCGGCCACATCGTGGTCAAAGGGCTGGAGGACGATGCTTACAGCCTGACCGAAATTGCTACCGACAAGGGCTATGTGCTGCTGAAGGACGCGGTCAAAATCATTATTAAGGCCAACGAGAACGGCCAGTGCGAGAAGTGCGGCGCCAAGCTGCTGACCGCCTCTGCCACCGTCAACAGTAAGGATATCACCATGACGGAGGGCAATGCCATTGTGCCGCTGACTGTGGTCAACAACCCCGGCTTCGATCTGCCAAAGACGGGCGGCTACGGCACGTGGATGTTCACTGTCGGCGGCGTGGCTCTGCTGGGCGCGGCGGCTTTCATCGTTGTCAAGTCCCGCAAGCATAAGAGTGAGCAGTGAAGCGCTGGCTATTGGCGGCAGCTTGCGGTGTTGCGGCACTGGGCCTGATGCTTTATCCACTGGTGGGAGAGCTTCTGAGCGAAAGGTATCATTCGGACATAGAAACCGTCTACACCGCAGCCATAGAAGGCACCGACAAAACCGAACTGACTGCCCAGCGTGAAGCCGCGCAGCAGTACAACGCCATGCTGTCCGGCGCAGTGGCCATTACAGAGGGAGGGGCATCCGCCCCTCCCTTGGCCTATGCCCAGCAGCTCACGGTGGGCGGCGTCATGTGCTACATTGACATTCCCAAAATCAACGTATATCTGCCCGTGCAGCACGGAACGGGCGCGGAAACGCTTGAAAAGTCAGTCGGCCATGTGGTAGGAACGTCCTTGCCGGTAGGCGGCGGCAGTACCCATTCGGTGCTGTCGGCACACAGCGGCATGGCAAGTTCTAAGCTGTTTTCGGACATCGACCAGCTTACAGAGGGCGATACACTTTACATCCATGTGCTGGGTGATACGCTGGCATACAAAGTGGACAGCATCAACACGGTATTGCCCGCGGACATGAGTCTGCTGCAAATTGCGGATGGCAAGGATTTGGTCACGTTGGTGACCTGCACGCCGTTTGGCATCAACACGCACAGGCTGCTGGTACGAGGCCACCGCATTCCGTACACCCCCGAACAGGCAACCACTGCCGCCGCAGAAAAGCCAGCGGAATCCTCGTGGACGCGACATTACCTTACCGGCCTGACCATCGGCCTTGGCGCGGCGGCTGTGGTTGGCGGTGCTTACTTTTTGGTAAGAAGGAGGATGCGCCATGCGTAAGACACCTTTTGTACTGGCGGCACTGCTGACCGTGGCGGGCATCTGCGTCATGCTGTGGCCGGTGGTTACGGGACACAGACTCCAAAGCAGCGCCGCAACTGCTGTGCAGGAGTTCCTGGCTGACCGTGACGAGCCGGAGCAGCAATATCCCGAACTGCTTGCGGCTCTACAAGAGTATAACCGCCAGCTTTACGCAGAAAAGCAGTGCAACCTCACCGACCTTGAAGCCTGCGAGGAGCCCACCGCCGACTTGACTGCCTACGGCATCGAGGATGAGATCATCGGCGTGTTGGAGATACCGACTATGGAGCTGACTATGCCTGTCTATCTGGGCGCATCCGACGCTCACCTTGCCGCAGGCGCGGCGGTGCTGGGCAACACGTCCGCGCCCATCGGTGGTGACAACACCAACAGCGTCATTGCCGGACACCGGGGCTGGCGCGGTGCGGACTACTTCCGGCATATAGACCGCTTACAGATTGGCGATACCGTTACGCTGACAAATCTATGGGAAACACTGACCTATACCGTGACCGACATTCAAATCATCCAGCCCCACGAGGTGGATAAAATCAAGATACAGCAAGGACACGATCTGCTGACGCTGCTGACCTGCCATCCCTACGCTTCGGGTGGGCGGCAGCGGTTTGTGGTGTACTGTGAGAGAACGGAGGTGAGATAACTATAAGCATTTTCGGCAAGGTGACCTTCGTAGGGGACGATGATATCTTCTACGACGATGCCGACAACTTTTTGGACTGCATCCGGGAAGAATTGCCCTACCGCGATACCACAGGGTTTCGCTATGAAGTCCTGACAGACGATCCCGCTGTCCGCAAGGCAGCAGATGACATCCTGTTTGACTTTCTTGGTGAGGAAAACCCATGTGAGCTGGAAGATTACACACAGACGATGGGAGGAATTTAGTATGAACGTAAATCGGGAGATGCTGGCGTTCCTGCGGAAGCAGTACCCTGTGGGTACACGCATCCGGCTGGACTCCATGCAGGATCCGTACGCACCGGTGGAAGCTGGAACGACGGGGAAACTGGGCTATATCGACGACGCCGGGCAGTTCCATATGAAATGGGACAACGGACGGACGCTGGCTCTCATCCCCGGCGTGGACAGCTTTACCGTCCTGCCGCCCGAGCTCAGCATGACGAAGCTGTATATGCCGCTTACCGCCGAGCTTTATGAGTCGGACGTGTATGGTAATATGCAGGAAGAGCCGGAGCTGCTGACCGGACACGACCTGACCGCGTATGAGGACAATATCCGCAGCGCACTGGTGAAGTATCGGATGCCGGAGGAGACCACCCGCGGCATCATGCACTGGTACGATACGCCGGACAGTGTGAACGACAAGGTGCGCTCCGTTACCTTCAACGTGGAGCGGCGAAACGGCAAGCTGTGGGGTATCGCGGAATGTCAGATCAGCGGCGAGTTGTCGGCGGCAGAGCTGACCACGCTGAAGGAGTATATTGAAGGCCAGGCGTCGGACGGCTGGGGCGAGGTTTTCGAGCAGCATGAGATTTCCGTTGGACGTGGCAGCGAGCTGTATGTGCATCTGTGGCAGGATCACGGTTGGAACGTCCAGACGGAGCAGGAACGCTTCCGCGCCCACTTTGATAAGCTGCCGGAGATGTGCTTCACGCTGCTGCCGGGCACGGGACAGCTCATCTGCATCAAACGCGGCGAAAGCGGGTACTACCCCAGCGATTGGTCTACCGGTGACGCCCACGAAAACCGCCGTATCGCGGATGAGCAGAACAGAAAGAGGGGCGTGACGCCTGCACAGGAGGAGGCTATGAAGATCGGCAGCATGTGCGGCTGGGATGTACCCGGTGCAGACCCGGACAACTGTGAGGACATCGTACAGCGCCGTGGGGGGATGGAGCTTGGATAAAAAGATTATTTCCATATACATGGGCAATCCCGACAACAGCAATCACGCGGAGCTGGAGCTGCCCGCCACGCCATGGGAAATGGTGGATGCCATGGACAGACTGCGTCTGTCAGAGGGACAGGAACCCTATTGGCAGGTGGAGGACATGGGCCGATATGAATTTCTCGCCCCACATCTTGATGGGTACGATTTATACCAGTTCAACGCACTGGCAGAGAAGCTCCGTACATTCAGCGATGTGGATGCCGTGGCTTTCGAGGGTCTGGTGCAGATGGAGCTTAACAATCTGTATCAGAACAACGGCGGTGATCTGACGCTCCGGCGGGTACTGGATCTGGCATACAGCGTGGATTGCTGTCATGTGGTGCCGGGGATCACGGACGATGCAGCACTGGGACAGTTCTACGTGGAGAACGATTTTCTCCCGGATTTGGCAACCGTGCCGGACAGCGTATTGGAAATGCTGGACTACGAGAAGATCGGCAGATCGATGCGTGAGGGTGAGGGCGGCGTACTTACGCCCCACGGCTATGTGATGCAGGAGTCCGAGCTGCGGCAGGCCCCGTCCAACTTGGGCAGACCGCCACGAAAGCCGCCGTATATGATCTATTTCCTCTGCGTCAGCGACGTCCGTGCTGTAAAGTTGTACCTACCCGCAAAGCAGGTGGAGCTGGACGCCGTACTGGACTGCCTGGAGGTGGACAGCTGGCAGGAGGTGCGGTTGGAGGAATGCGACGCCGCCATGCCGGAGATGTGGCTCTTCACGGATATGGCCTATGACGGCATGGAGCAGATCAACCGATTTGCACAGTGCCTGGAGGAACTGGACAGAAATAACGAACTGATAAAGTTCAAGGCTGTGGCCGGTCAGCTGGACATCAGAAGCCTGGACGATGCGCTTGCACTGGCAGAGCATCTGAGCGAATATGCCCTTGAGCCGGGGCTCCATTCTCTGGAGGAATTGGCGAGGGAGGAGCTCTCCGTCATCGCGAGCGATCCGGATCGTGACCTGCTGACGCGGCATCTGAACATGGAGGCCTACGGCGCAGCGCTGTTATGGCGGGATAAGGGAGTTTTCAGTGACTACGGCTATATCTGCCGCCCGGACGGACAGCCGCTGCAAGTACCGCGGCAAGGCGTGGACATGACTATGCAGTAAAATTTAACAACAATGGGACCGCTTTCCGAAAAGGGACGGCGATCCCTCTTTTTACGCCCTTTTCGGTGAACGGTCACCGGAAGGGAGTGCAAGAATGACGAAGGAAACCGTCGCCCTGTATCTAGAAAATGGATTTAAGGGGCGCAGAAATGTGATCAGCAGCCGGGAATTGGAGCGTGTGCTGGGCATCAGCAGGAACGAGCTGCGGCGGCGCGTCAACCGTCTGCGGCAGGACACCGTACCCATCGCGGCAGACCAGCGGGGCTACTACTTCGCGGAAACGGCGGCGGAGGTCTATGATACCATCCGCGGCTTGCAGAAAATGCGCAGCGGACTGGACGCGGCTATCTCCGGACTGGAGCGTGCGCTGGAGAAATTTGATGCGTGACAGCCTGATAAAGCTCATGCCTTGGATGGGCGGTAAGGGACAGCTTATGTGGGCCATACAGATGCTCTTGCCCATCCATTATAAAACACTGGTGGATGTGTTTGGCGGCAGCGGTATCATCACGCTGAATACCGCCGTGCCGAAGGGGTGCCTGCAAATATATAACGACCTGAACCACGACCTGTATAACCTGCTTTTCTGCGTCAAGCACCGCCCTATGGCTCTGACGAAAGAACTGAGCTTTCTTCCGATCAATGCCCGCGACGAGTTTGATGTGCTGCGCAGACAGCTGCAGGGCGAGGACTTCACACAGCTGTATCTGGATGAGGAGCTGCAGCTGGCAGAGCAGATGTTCCCATCGCCGGAGGCGGAGGAGGTCAAGCGGCTGCTGCAAAGCCGTGCGGAGCTGTCGGATGTGCGCCGTGCCGCCGCTATCTACAAGCTGCAGCGATACAGCTATAACGGCAACGGCGACAGCTATGGTGTGAGCTCCTGCGATATACAGCGATTTTTTCGGGATATTTGGGAGTGTTCTCACCGCCTGAAGGATGTAGCGCTGGAGAATAAGGATTTCGAGAGCATCATCACCACCCATAATGATCCGCAGACCACGGTCTATTGTGACCCGCCCTATTATGAGGCGGAGCGTTACGCGGTGGAGTTTCCCCGCAGTGACCATCAACGGCTCCATGATGTGCTGGCGCAGCACAGGGGCTTCGCCATGGTGTCCTATAACAACTGCGACTATATTCGCAGGCTCTACGAGGACTTTTTCATCTATGAGGTGGAGCGTCCCAACAGCCAATCCAAGAAGAAAAATGACATATACCGGGAATACATCATGACCAACTATGACCCCCGTGTTTTTGCATCGCAGATGACGATATTCGGCGATTACAGCAGCGATGGGAAGATATGCCGGCTGGTGCATATCCCGGAACGACCTTTGAGAACTTGAGGAGGATCTATCATGAAGAACGAAATGACACTGGACAAGACCGGCCTGACCATCCCCGGTAGTGAGTTGGCAGAATGCGGCATGGCGGGCGTAGATCTGTCTGCCCAGATGACGCATAGCCTTCTGCTGCTTATGCCTCGTGAGATGACAGCGTTACAAACGGCAGACGCACTGGCCGGACTGTTTGACGCGGCATCGCAGCTTGTGTCTGCCCTGCTGGACGCCTGTCGTATGCCCTGCTGCAAGAACTGCGATTCGGACGTGAGGGAATTTGACCTCGATGCCGTGCCTGCGCCGATCCGGAAGCTGCTGCTGGATAGCGGCTGCTGCCCGGCCCTGCTGGAATGCTATCTGGAGGAGGGAGATGTGGTCTATGCTGCCGAATGAGGCAATGTACCCCTACACGGCGAAGGAGGCAAGGGACAGGGGCGAGCTGGAGGTGTGGCGTGCCAATTTTCGCACCAACTGTGCCTGTGCCGGGGCGATAGAGTTGGCGATCCATCGGGACTTTGACGGAATGCATCTCAAGGACGGCTGCGCCAAAAGTGTCATTGACCAGTACGGCTATAGGCGTGTAGGGTATGTGCTGGCCAACACCTTGCAGCTGCACGCCTATGACGGACGCTACCATGAGATCAATAAGAGATGGAGCAGAACCATCTTCGTGCCCGAGGACGGTGGACACCGCCATACCTTCCTCATTGGCAGCCATCCTGCTGTGCTGGACGGCTTCGTCAGTGACTACCGAGCGGAGCTGGAGCAGCTCCAAGCGAATAGCAATCAGGCGATGTCCATGGGCGAAATGACGATGTGAAGGAGGAATCTATGAAGTATGTAAAACGTGCAGTGCTGGTCTGCGGCGCAGCGGTGCTGCTCTGCTGGCTGTTTTCCGTGGCGGCTTACGCCACCGGCAGCGGTGATGTTGCCGGTGCGGTGGAAAGTACATGGGCGGCGGCATCAGGGCAGATCAAGACCGTTGTCAACAATGTGGTATTTCCTGCCATTGATATGATTCTCGCCATTTTCTTCTTTGTGAAGCTGGGTACCGCCTACTTCGACTATCGAAAGACGGGTCAGTTTGAATGGACAGCACCGGCCATTCTGTTCGCCTGCCTGGTGTTCACGCTGACGGCGCCGCTGTACATCTGGGACATCGTGGGTGTGTGACCGCGATGTCTGAACATTTTTCGGTTGGCTTTTTGCAGAAAGCGTGGTAAAATAGCATGGAAATGACTGAGAAAAGAGGTGGCACGATGCAGTATACGCTGATGCACAAGAACATCGCAGTCCTCGATATGGAGCTGGATGAGGTGACAAGTTCTATCCAGCGGATCGACGCGGTGTATCGTTCGGAGCATCTTCCTGTGGCAACAGCCTCAAGGCGGGACGGTGTGGATCGTGCCGCGCTCAATGCATGGTGGATCGACCGCTGCATTCCCGCCAGCCGTTCCGGTGTGCGAAAGGCACTGGAAACACTGAATCTGCCCAATACGCAGGTGTTGCTGACACGCTGCTTTGGCCTGAGCCTCTCAGACCAGTACTGGGTCAGGCCCTGGGGCAGCGACCTCCAGTGGGAGCGCATCAACTTCTTTGAAAATCCCTTCTCGGAGGACATCGGTGACGTCCTGCTGGGCAAGGCCACGGACGCGGTGAATTTCGATTTCAGTTCCCCAGATAACACGTCGGACGGCTATCTGAAAAAGCGTTGGAAGATCATCGACGGGAAGCGGTGCCTGCTGAAGGCGGGAAGCAATCCCTTCATGCAGCAGCCGTTCAACGAGGTAATCGCATCACTGGTGGCGGAGAAACTGGGTATCTCCCACGTGCCCTATACGCTGCTGTGGGATGATGACACGCCCTACAGTGTCTGTGAGGATTTCGTTACGCCGGACACGGAGCTTGTCAGCGCGTGGCGCGTGATGCAGTCCATGAGGAAAGACAACAACTCATCGCTCTACCGCCACTACCTGAACTGCTGCGAGGCGTTGGGTGTGGAGGGTATGGAACACGCGGTGGATCAGATGATCGTGCTGGACTACCTTATCGCCAACGAGGACAGGCATCAGAACAACTTCGGACTACTCCGCAGTGCAGATACACTGGAATGGTTGGGCGCCGCACCTATCTTCGATAGCGGCTCCTCCTTGGGGTACGATAAGCTGACACCCCAGATCCTCTCCGCCCGTGCCATTGAGTGTAAACCATTCAAAAAGACGCACCATGAACAGCTCAAACTGGTGACCTCCTTCGGCTGGATCGACTTTGATAGGCTGAGGGGCGTTGAGCAGGATATCCGGGATATCTTGGATCAGGCCGGTGAGTATGTGGACGAGAGCCGTAAGGCTGCGATCATCTCTGCGTTTTCCTCCCGGCTTGGACAGCTGATGGCCTTGGCGAAGGTGCAGCGGCAGGAGGATGACGTGGCACAGGATGTGGAACAGGACAGGGCGCAGGACTACGGCTTTAAGATGGAGCTGTGACCTGCAACATAATACGATAACAGGAAGCACTCTGCTGACGGCAGAGTGCTTCCTGCGTTTACGGAGGTGAGAACTTATTTTTATTTGGAACTTTGTAGCCGATACGGTGCTGGGTCAAATCGTGGACTGGTTCTACGGTCAGATCGTGGGCTTTCTCGGCAATTTCTTCTCGGAGATGGGCAACATGGGCGCCGAGCTCTTTGCCATGAGCTGGGTACAGAGCGTGGTGTTGTTTTTCTCCTATCTGGGCTGGGTTCTGTTTGCCTTAGGGCTGGTGGTAGCCTGCTTCGAGTGCGGCGTGGAATATTCCGGTGGCCGCGGCAATGTTAGGGAAACGGCTTTGAATGCCATGAAAGGTTTTCTGGCGGTCTCCCTTTTTACGCAGGTGCCGGTGCGCTTGTATGAGCTGGCGGTATCGCTGCAGGCCGACCTGACGGCGGGCATCACCGGCTTTGGGACGACCAGCATCGGGGATGCGGCGAAAGCGGCGCTGGAGGATTTCAACGCCGTGGAGAGCCTGACATCTTCCGGACAAATCATTTTGCGGGGCTTTGGCCCGGTAACCAGCGGACTTATGGTCATCTTCTGCCTTGCGCTGATGGCCTACGCGGTCATTAAGGTCTTCTTCGCCAACCTTAAGCGCGGCGGTATTTTACTCATTCAGATCGCGGTGGGCAGTCTGTATATGTTCTCTGTACCGCGCGGCTATGGCGACGGATTCATACAGTGGTGCAAGCAGGTCGTGGGGCTGTGTCTCACGGCTTTTTTGCAGGCCACCATCCTTGTAGCTGGCTTGATGGTGTTTAAGGATCACGCGCTGCTGGGCCTGGGGTTGATGCTCTCTGCCGGAGAGATCCCCCGTATCGCCGGTGCGTTCGGACTGGATACCACCACGCGGGCCAATATCTCCTCGGCTGTCTACACAGCGCAGAGCGCGGTCAGTATGGCGCGGACGGTGGTGGCCGCGGCGAAATGAGAGTTATCACCATGGGAAGTCTTTTTGACGGCATTGGGGGATTTCCGCTGGCGGCCATCCATAACGGCGTTGTGCCCCTGTGGGCCAGCGAGATTGAGGATTTCCCCATCCGCGTCACACGGGAACGACTGCCGGGAATGCTGCACTACGGGGATATCACGAAGCTGCGTGGGGACGAGCTGCCGCCCGTGGACATTATCTGCGGCGGCAGCCCCTGTCAGGACTTGTCCGTGGCTGGAGCGAGGGCGGGACTTGCCGGTGAGCGTTCCGGTCTATTTATGGAACAAATCAGGATCATAAAGGAGATGCGAGATGCAGATGTTTTACGAGGACGAACAGATATCCATGTTCGCCCCCGATTCATGTGCTGGGAAAATGTCCCCGGTGCATTCTCCAGCGGGCAGCAAAAGGGAGATGACTTCCGGGTCGTCCTGGAAGAAACACTCGGAATTGGTGTATCAGGAATTCATGTTCCTGAAAATCACCCTTGGGGATGGCGATATTCTGGGGCAGCCATATTGGGAGATTTTGTCTCCCTATGTTGGCGAGTCCTCGACGCTCAATACTGGGGTGTGCCCCAGAGTCGTAAGAGAATCTTCCTTGTGGCAGATCTTGGAGCCCCATCCTCAGCGCAAATACTATTTGAGCCGGAAAGCCTGCCTGGGCATTCTCCGTAGAGCACGGAAGCGCGGGAAGGAGTTGCCTGCAACGCTGAAATTGGCGTTGGAAATGCAGAGCGGACTGCGGATGATCGATTTGGTGATATTGGCGCAGATGGGGCTTATCAAGGCGTACCATATCAACCAGAGGAACGAGGGTATCGATCTGGGCGATACGGCTGGGGCGTTGATGGCGACCTCCAATTTGCAGATGCAGACGTTCGTGGCGGGCACATCGGTGGCTTTTGCGGCAAACCAGCGGGATGAAGTCCGTGATCTAGGCGATAAAGCCGGCGCGTTGGGTGCGCAGCCGGGGATGAAGCAGCAGACGTTTGTCGCCGGCTTCTCCGCTGGTGCGGGAGCCAGTGCGGGCGGCATCGGTTACCGCGAGGGCGTCGCACCGACACTGAAGGCCGGCGGCAGCGGAAACAGTATGCCAACCGTCCTGTGCATCAACGATCAGGGTGGCGAGCGTATGGACGTGACGGTAGATAAAACCGCCACGCTTCGGGCGCAGATGTGCAATCACCAGCCGCTGATATTCGAGAACCACGGCATAGACGCCCGCTACCGGCAGATGGGCGATGTGGCTCCGACCATGTCGGCACGCTACGGGACTGGCGGCAACAATGTGCCGCTGGTTGGTAAGCAGGTCTTCTGCATCACCGGCAACGCCATTGACCGTGAGCCGGAGAACGGCGGCAACGGCATCGGGTATCAGGAGGACGTATCCTATACGCTGACCGGCTTTGACCGGCACGCGGTGTTTCGCCGCCAGCGTGTGGATGCATTCACCACTGACGAGATCGCCGGTACCCAGAGCGCACGGCAGGGCAAGGACGCCACTGACCTGATACTCCACACCTGTGAACTGATGGGTGACACAGACCTGCCCATCCTGCTCATCCGCCGCCTGACACCCCTGGAATGTGAGAGATTGCAGGGCTTCCCCGATGGCTGGACAGATATCCCCGGCGCGTCTGACAGCGCACGATATAAGGCGCTGGGCAACAGCGTAGCCATCCCCTGCGTGGATTTTGTGATGAAGTGTATGGCGGACGCCATACGGGGAAGCGATTAAACATAACTTGTCCATTGTGCTTCGTTTGCGCCTGCTTCTTCGTTGTACTTGTCAATAGCTTTCCCACCGCGCTTCGGCTATGCTTTGCTTGCCTCGGAGGGAGGCGGAAAGGAGCACACCATGGAGGAAAAGAAAAACCTCTGCGCACCCATTCCGCTGTCGCTGCACCAGCGGCTGCGTGCGGAGCAGGAGCAGCGTGGACAGACGCTGGCAGACTACATCACGGATATACTCAACGAACACTTTGAAGGAGGAGCAAAAAACATGGGCAATACCAATCGCACCATCGCCTTTCAGGTACCGGAGGAGCTCTTTGACCGGCTGAAGGATTACCTCGCCAAACACGGCTTGAAGCAGAAGGACTTCATTCTCGGCCTCATCGAGCGGGAGCTGAACGACGCAGTGGATGCGGAATAACAACATGCAGAGCCGCAGACGTGTGCCTGCGGCTTCACTTTTGGAGGAAAACTATGTACCTATACCCAGAAAATCTGACAGCTCGCCCGATGCTGTGGCTGTGGACACTGCGGGATGTGGCGTTCATCGACAGCGGCCTGCTGCTGTCGGTGCTGGCACTGACGCAGGTCGGCAGCATCGCCCCGCTGGTGGTCACGGCGGTGCTGGCCTTTCTCTGCATTCGGCACGGCGGCGTCAGTATGCTGGATTTCCTGCGCTATGCCGCAGCCTTCTTCTTTTTGGGCCAGCAATACTATGAATGGAGGGAGCAGACATGAGAAAGAAAAAGTCCACCAGGCAGCTGGTGGGCATCGAGAGCATGACGGACAGCAGCGTACAGACGGCAGACGGTGAGCTGTCGTTTTACTTTGTGCAGCCCACCAACCTGAATGTGCTACCGGAAGCCGGCGTCCGCGGACGGGTGACAGCACTGCTGAATGTGCTGAAGACCTCGGCAGAGATGGAGCTGCTGGCGTTAGACTCTAAGGAGTCCTATCAGGATAACCGTCTCTATTATCGGCGCAGGGCAGAGGAGGAAGGCAATCCCGCTATCCGCGCTCTGCTGGCGCAGGACCGGCGGCATCTGGACGATGTGCAGACCATGATGGCATCATCCAGACAATTCTGCTTTGTGCTGCGGCGCAGAAAGACGGACGGTGCGATCAACCTCGCAACAGTGGAACAGCGGCTGCGAGACAGTGGCTTTACCGTTCGCCGAGTGGAGGGAGCGGAACTATTGGAGCTGCTTGCGATTTATTTTGAACAGGACGCCACCCACGAGGTGTTTGACCTCGTAGACGGTGCGCGTTGGCTGACCGCAGAAACAGAGGTACGCCCATGAAGAACCCGTTTCGTAAGAAGCATCTCACCCCGCGTGAGGTGTTCATCCGTACCTATCTGGACAGCATCGCACCGGGCGTGGTGAAGTTCGAGGTGGATCACTACATCTTCGGCAATACCTACCGCTGTGTCTGGGCGCTGCGGGAATATCCCGCCAGCACCGAATCTCAGGCCATCCTGCGGCACTTGGGCGAAAAAAGCGGTGTAACGCTGCGGCTCTACTGCCGGCAGGTGTCCCCCGGCGAGGAGGACAGGATCATCGACAATGCCAATAAGAAAAATAAGCTGGACGGCTCAGACCCCAACAAGCTGCGGCAGGCAGTGGAGGCTGAGAGCAACCTGCGGGATGTGGCGGAGCTGGTACATAAGATGCACCGAGAACACGAGCCGCTGCTCCACTGCGCCGTGTATCTGGAAATGACGGCGGACAGCATGGAGCACCTGCGGCAGCTTCAGACCGATGTGCTGACGGAGCTGGTGCGCTGTAAGCTGAATGTGGACAAGCTGCTCCTGCGGCAGAAGCAGGGCTTTTACTGCGCCAGTCCTGTGGGCTATAACGCCCTTGGCCGGGAGTTCGAACGCGTACTGCCCGCTGGCAGCGTGGCCAATCTGTACCCGTTCAACTACTCCGGCAAGACGGATCCCAACGGCTTTTATATCGGCAAGGACAAATATGGAAGCAACATCGTGGTGGATTTCGACCGCCGCGACAGTGATAAGACCTCCGCCAATATCCTCATCCTCGGCAACAGTGGACAGGGCAAGAGCTACCTTATGAAGCTGCTTATCTGCAACCTGCTGGAAGCGGGTAAGTCCGTGGTCTCACTGGACGCGGAGCATGAGCTGGAGGAACTTTGCGACAAACTGGGTGGCTGCTTTATCGACCTGATGGCCGGCGAGAAGCGTATCAATGTGCTGGAGGTGCGGTGTTGGAACGAGGACACGGATATGGAAACGGACGAGTCCGCGCCGGAGGCTTTCCGCAAGTCCACACTGCTGGCGCGGCACATCTCCTTCTTAAAGGACTTCTTCCGTGCCTACAAGGACTTCTCCGACCCGCAGTTGGATACCATTGAGATCATGCTGTCCGCGCTGTATAAAAAATGGGGCATTTCTGAGGAAACAGACTTCCGCCGGCTTACGCCGGAGGACTATCCCATTCTCTCTGACCTGTATGCGCTCATCAATAATGAACTGGTGAATTACAGGAATAGCAGCCTGTACACGCGGGAGCTGTTGCAGGAGGTGCTGCTGGGGCTGCACTCCCTGTGTGTGGGTGCGGACGCGCCGTTCTTCAACGGACATACCAATATCTCCGACGACAGATTTTTGGTGTTTGGCGTAGGCGGCGTACTGACGGCGGCCAAGAGCCTGCGGAACGCCCTGCTGTTCAATGTGCTGGCGTATATGTCGGACAGGCTTCTGACGGCGGGCAACACGGTGGCGGCACTGGACGAGTTGTACCTGTGGCTGTCCAATCCGGTGGCCATTGAGTATATTCGCAACTGCTTAAAGCGTGTGCGGAAACGGGATTCTGCGCTGATGATGGCGTCCCAAAACTTGGAGGATTTCGACCAGGAGGGCGTGCGGGAAATGACAAAACCGCTGTTCGCTATCCCACCCCACCAGTTCCTGTTCAATCCTGGTTCCATTGGCAAGCGGTTTTACATGGATATGCTGCAGCTGGACGAGGCGGAGTTTGAGCTCATCCGGCGCGCACGGCGAGGCGAATGCCTGTTCAAGTGCGGCGCGGAGAGGTATCATCTGAAGGTCATAGCACCGGACCATAAGGCGGTATTGTTCGGAACGGCAGGTGGAAAGTGATGGCCGCGCCCGTATTGGCACGAGTAGCGGCTGCCTTGTTGACAAATGAGGATGGCCGAAAGACCATCGGTTGGGTGTTGGCGTTGCTCTTGTCGCCGTTGATCCTGCTGGTGGTGTTCCTCTGCTGCTTTGGTGACGGCGCGTCACAGCACAACAACGCCGTGGTATCCGCGGCGTTCTATGGCGCGGAATTGTCGAGCCAGATTCCTGCGGAATACCGAGCGCACATCACGGAGATGCAGGAGGCATTCTCGCTTTTGGATTCGGCCATCGTCTATGTCAATCAGAAAGCCGAGGAAGGCAGCCTTGACCCGGTACAGGTCAAGGCTGTTTTCTTTGCCCTCTGCTTCGGCGACAACGCGCCGACCCGTGCTGCCGCAGACCGCTTCGTGGACTGTTTTTATAAAACGGAAACACGGACGCGCATGGTAACGGTGGTACAGGAAGATGGCACAGAGGAACTGGTGGAGGAGACATACGAGGTAGCTGTGCCGCTGTCGGTGGAGGATGTTTACGAAAAACTCACCACATGGCGTGGCCGCGTGGTGACAGATGCGGAGCGCAGCAATGCCGTGGACATCTACGCCATAGTCATGGGCAGTATGGGCGGCGATACCTTCAACGGTGATTATGAGTCGGGCGGCAGCGCAACAATCGAGCTGGATGTATCCATGCTCACCGACTCGACTACGAAGAACGCCGCCGACCTTGTGACCTACGTCACCAACGCATGGACCTCCGGCTGGGGTTATGTGTGGGGTACCTATGGGCAAGTTCTGACACCGGAACTGCTGCAATACAAGCTGACGCAGTATCCGGACGGCGTCGGGAAGTATGCGGCCTTCATCCGTGCCAACTGGCTGGGCAGACACACCGCCGACTGCGTGGGACTCATCAAGGGCTATGGCTGGCTGTCCACCGACACTATGACTATCGACTACGGTACACATGGTATGCCGGACATCGGTGCAAACGAGATGTTCTACAACGCCACACGGCGCGGCGGCATTGAAACTATGCCGGACACGCCGGGACTGGCGGTGTGGAAGTCCGGACACATCGGCGTATACATCGGCAACGGTGAGGTCATCGAGGCCATGGGTACCAAATACGGCGTGGTCAAGACGCAGCTGGAAGGCCGCAGCTGGACGCACTGGCTGGAGATACCGTATATCAACTATGCGTAAGGAGGAGCGAATGGAAGAAACCAATATCACGATCAATTTTGATGCGGCCAAGCTGGATGCGCTGGAGTTTGCGCTCCGCAAGCAGCGGTCGTCTGTACAGCGGCGCATGGCAGAAATGCTCCAACAACTCTACGAAGCGGAGGTGCCCGAAGCGGTGCGGGAGTATGTGGACAGCAAGACCGCGCCTGCCGCAAGGCCCAAGCGACCGGCAAAATCGGTCACACCCAAGGCGCAGATCAGCGAAGTGAGCTCGAAGGAGGACAGCTAATATGGGAATAAGCTCAACTTCTATGTGCAGGCTGACTTCGATGTAGACGCCGCCTTCGGCACATTCGTGTGTACGGACGAGAACGATGACTGGCTGAATATCTACGCCAACTATGACATCGCGCAGGATAAGCCTTGCGACACGCTGGAGCTGAATCTCTGCAAGGGCGACGGTACAGAGGAGTACTGGAGCTATCATCTGAACGCTGCCGAACAGAGGAGGTGCTGGCGCGGAAGATGGAGGCGTTTTGCCAGCAGCAAAACGGCATGAGCCTGCACGATTTCGCCCGGCAGCTTCAAGAGGAGCCGGGGCCGTCTCCGCAGATACAGATGTAGCCCCGTGTTTGCCCCTGTGGGCCGGTTTGTGGCCTCGCAGGAACGCGGGAGGGTAAGGATAGCGGCCCCGGAGATTTGGAACGTTTTTGCCCGCTTTTCGGTGCGCCGAAAGCGGAGCAGGAGAAAAGCATTGGCGCTTTTCTGCGCCAATGCCGGTCACGGCAGCCCGCAGTGTGGACTGCCACGAGGGTTTGCGGTATTTTGCGATTGGCGCTGATTATCGAATTCCAAATGTGCTTTGGCGCTATTCTTTGTAAAAATGCCCGTCAGCCCCGTGTTTACAAGGCTTTCGGGACGCGCAGGAAGGAGGTGTGACTCGATGGATAAAAATGGGAAAAGCCGGCACTCTGTTTGGCTGTCAGACGACGTGTGGCGGGAGGTGGATGCGCTCTATAAGCTGGATAATTGCCCCACCCGCAACGAGTTCGTGGAGAAGGCTCTGCGGCAGTATTGCGGTCGCTTACACGCCGAGAGGACGGGCGCATATCTGCCTCGCGCACTGCAAGAGGTGCTGGAGGGTACGCTGGGCGTGTTCGGTGACCGGCTGGGCAGGCTGCTGTTCAAGCTGGTGGTAGAACACAACATGACCAACCATCTGCTGGGCGGCGACGTGGATATGACCCGCGACGAGTACAGCAAAATGCGCGGCAGCAGCGTCTGTGAGGTGGCATCCACACACGGCAACATCTCCTTCAAGGATGTGCTGCTGTTCCATCAGGAGGAGTAACGCATGGCGCGGCTGATACAAAAAAGCGGCTACATCAAGAATGGCAAAGCGTCTGGGTATATGGAGTATGTCGCCACGCGGGACGGTGTGGCGATCATAAATAGCACCGAGCCTGTGACCAAGAAGCAGAAACAGTTCATCAAAAGACTGCTGAAGGACTTCCCGGACGCAAAGGAACTATTCGAGTACAGTGACTACCTACAGACGCCCAATCGCGGTACAGCATCCGCTTTTATCGCCGTGGCGCTGGATACACATCTGCACGAAGTGGAATCCGAGAGCGGCTATATGTCCTATATCGCCCAGCGTCCCCGTGCTGAAAAACACGGTGGCCATGGCCTGTTCAGCACGGCGGACACCACCGACCTCAAGGCGGCGAAGGCCGAGCTGGACGCTCACGACGGAAAAGTGTGGACGTTTATTTTCTCTCTGCGTCGTGAGGACGCGGAGCGACTTGGGTACAACAAAGCCACCGCGTGGCAGAATCTGCTGAAGCAGGAGAGCACCGCTATTGCGGAGGCCATGCGTATTCGGACGGATGATTTTCGCTGGTACGCGGCGTACCACGATGAGGGACATCATCCTCATGTCCACATGATGGTGTGGTCGACTGAACCGAAGAAAGGGTATCTCACGCGGGAAGGTATCGCCGCCATGCGTTCCAGGATGACAAACGCCATCTTCCGTGAGGAGATGACGGAGCTATACATCAAAAAGGATGCCGCCTACAAGGAGAGCATCCAGACCGCGAAAGAGTCACTGCTGCTATATATCAGGATGCTGGAGAACAGCGAGTCAGCTGACCCCGTGATAGAGCAAAAGCTGTGTGAGCTGTCCCACGCATTGGAGCAGGTCGATGGCAAACACGTCTATGGCTATCTTCCCAAAGAGGTCAAGGCACAGGTGGACGAGATCGTGGAGCGGCTGGCACAGCTCCCGGAGGTGGCGGCTTGCTATGACCAGTGGTGGCGGCTGAAGGATGAGATCGCCGGTTACTACGGACGGAACACGCCGCCCCATCAGCCGCTGGTACAGCAAAAAGAGTTCCGCACCATCAAGAATATGATCATTCAGCAGGCGGAAACATTTCGGCAGCCTGTGCCGGAACAAGCCTCTCTTGAGACAGAACCTGTCGAGCAGCAGGTACCGCCCTCAACCGAATCGCCTGCGGCTATGGCACAGCCGCAGACGGTCACATCGCAGATCAAAATAGAGGGCGGCGCGGTCATTCAACTGCTCCATCACATGAGCCGTGTATTCCGCGGCAATATGCCGGTCATTCCGCCTGCGCTGCGTATCGACTCCAAACGCCGCAGGCGATTACAGGAGAAGCGTATGGCCATGGGCCACAAGCGGGATGACCACGAGGACGAGCAGCTCTACCATGTCAACGACAACACCATGCGATAGGAGGTAAAGTGCATGGGTAAATTTGTATATTTCACATCCGCGGAGAAACGGCAGGCCAAC
>UMCS01047391.1_pt1 | contig 19190 bp, 15 predicted proteins | sample 1964281 | NCBI WGS metagenome assembly UMCS01 (sample SAMEA4835973, study PRJEB28245) | human gut metagenome | biome: gut microbiome; material: fecal sample | place: Denmark | collected 2008
TGCCCTCGCTCTCGATGAGCTGTCGGAGTGTATTCCGAGTGCCGAGAATACCGAGCAGCAGGCGGACACCGTTCTGCTACGCGAGGCGGTGAACGGATTTTTAGACTCTCTCGAGCGGGAGAGGCGAATAGTTTTTATTCAGCGCTACTGGTATATGCTCGGCATATCGGAGATAGCCGCCGAGCGCGGAATGACCGAGGGCGCGGTAAAAATGTCGCTTAAGCGAACAAGGGACAGCTTAAAGATTTTTCTCGAAAAGGAGGGCTTTACGGTATGAAGAAAGAAGATTTATTGAAGGCCGTAGGCGGCGCTGACGACAGGTTTATAGCCGAGGCCGCGCCGAAAAAAATAAATTTTAAGAACAGAGCGCCGCGCTATCCCATGCGCTTGATGACGGCGGCAGCGTGCCTCTGCATAGTCGCGGCGGTGTTCTTCGGCTATTGGCTGATAAGCCCCGCCAGGCTGCAAAAGATATCACTCGGCACAGTGGGCTTTTCCGGCGAGGGAGCCGGCGCTCACACGCCTGTTGTGCGCGACATAAGCGAATACACGACGGGAAACCCGTGGAGCGCGGAGATGAAGCTGAAGCGACTGCCTGTCTACAAAAACACGCAGTCGCTAAGCTATGATGAGCTGCTCTCGACCGTGCGCAAAACTGCCGAAAAATCAGGCGCGCAGATAAAGTCGGTGACGCAGGAGAATCTCCCGGAATGCGAGTGGGTAGTCAGCGAAAATTCGCTCTACGCCGTCAGAGCCGAGACGGACATCGGCTTGATATCGGCGTTTGCGACGGGCGGGGTAAGTATAAACTTTTCCGAGCCTGTTGCGGGAAACGGCACGGGGCGCGATGCCGCAGGGTACTTCATTGAAAAGTATTCTTCTGTAATCGGCTTCAAAAATCCCGTGCTCTGCGTCACTTCCGACTATGATATAAACGGCGGGGAGAGTGCGGAATACCGTGTCTATGACGGCTCGGGCGGCGATTTGAAAAGAGTAAAAAGCTATAATTTCGGGAGCGTGTTTTTTGATATAAACGAAAACGGCGGGCTTGAATCGATAAGAATCAGTTCCGTCGACGGCGCAAAGAAGCTCGGTGATTATCCGATAATATCATATAAAGAAGCCGAAAAGCTTCTGCTCGGCGGCGAATATATCTCCGGCTCGGCGGACGGAATAGAAAACGGCGTGGTCGTGCGCGAGAAGATAAAAAAAGTCGAGCTCGTTTATTCCATAGACCCCATGGACGCGTATTTTGCGCCGTATTACAGATTCTATGTTGAGCTTGACCGCTCGCCTGCCGCCGGATTCAAATGCTATGGTGAGTTCGATGTGCCTGCGGTAAACAGCAAATATATAGCAAATTAAATTATATTTTGGGGCTGCCCGTTCGGGCGGCTCCATTCTTTATAATTTTTTTATTGGTTTGCGCGCCGAAAGGTGCTACAATTAGACTATTGATACAAGTGAGGTGTTTTCTGTGGGCAGATATCCGATAGACCGCAAGGAGCGCGTGACGCTCGGCGGGCTTGGACAGACGATTCACATTTGGGGAACGAAAAATGAAAATCCGGTCATTCTGTTTCTCCACGGCGGACCGGGCGTGCCCAACCGCCACGACATGGCTAAAGACGGCTTCGGGCTGACGGACGACTTCACTGTCGTCGCGTGGGATCAGCGCGGAACGGGCGGCTCGTATTTCGGCTGCGACCCCGAGAGCCTGACACTCGAACAGCTGATATCCGACTGCGCCGAGCTTATTTCATGGCTCTGCAAAACGCTCGGCAAGGAGAAAATATTTATCGTCGGCGGCAGCTGGGGTACCGAGCTCGGCACATTCGCCTGCGCCCGCGTGCCGGATAAGATAGCCGGATATATCGGCTACGGTCAGGTCGTCAACGGAGTCGAAAACGAGAATCTGTCCTATGCCTTTGCGATGAGAAAGGCGAAAGAGGCGAACGACTCGGAGAGCATAGCGAAGCTCGAACAGGTCGGCCCGCCCGTCAACGGGCAGTATAAGCCGGTGTTCGAGGGGCTCATGACCCAGCGACGCATACTCGGAAAATACGGCGGACACACGGTCAAAAAAGAGAGCTACTTCAAAGGCACCGTCCTGCCGATGCTGCTTTCGACGGAGCTCAGCATAAAAGATAAATACGGCGCGGCGAAAGGATATAAGCTCTGCCTGACGCAGATGTGGCCGACGCTCGTCAATTATGATTTCACCACCCAGCTCCACACATTTGAGATGCCCTATTATATATTCCAGGGGCGGCGCGACGAAAACACCCCGGCGGCGCTGATCCAGAATTATTATGACTCGATAGAAGCGCCGGACAAAGATTTAATTTGGTTTGAAAACTCGGCTCACCGCCCGTTGAGCGAAGAGCCCGAGCTGTTCAGAAAACATCTTCGCGAAAAATTTCTCAAAATAGCCGGAGACGGCGGGAGGAGAGAGAAACAATGAAAAAAATAACAAACGGCAAGATCTTCGCCCTGTGCCTCGGAGATTTTGCAAGGGGACTTATCAACGGTATTATTACAACATACCTGCTGACCTTCTTCATCCCCACGAACTCGAACACAACACTGCCGCAGTTTTTTATGAAAGCTGCGCTGACTATGGCGATAATTCGCGGAATCGGCACCATTATAGATGCTGTTACCGACCCGTGGGTCGCGAGCCTCTCGGACAACAGCAAGGCAAAGAGCGGCAGGCGCATCTCTTTTATGCGCTGGTCAGCTATACCTTACGGGCTGTTCTGCCTGCTTATCTTCTTCCCGCCCGTGGCGGGTTCGAGCGTTATAAACGCCATATGGGTCGGCGTGATGCTCGCGCTCTATTATCTGTTCTCGACGCTCTACAACATTCCCTACAGCGCGCTTCAGGCGGAGGTCGTCGCCGAGCCGCGCAAGAGAGTGTTCCTCTATTCTATAGTCAGCCTGCTCTATGTTGTCTCGTCGGCGATGGTGTTCTGCACATCTATGATAAAGAGCATACTGATGAAAAACGGCATCGAGGAGATATGGGCTCTGCGCATTCCGTTCATCGTGTTCTGCGTGCTCGGCGGAATAGCCGCGCTCATCCCGGCTTTTGTTATCAAAGAGAAGGACTATGTCGAGCCGAAAGAATATCACCAGTCCATCTGGGATGCACTCAAGGCGACCGTCTCTTATCCGAACTTCGCGATAATCACCGTGGGCTATCTCATCATGTGGATAGCGTTCACCTTCTTCAACACCGCTGAGGTCTATTACATAACAAATCTCCTGAACCTCGGCGACGAGTGGGTGACATATGTCTCGGTTATATCAATAGGCGTCGGCATAATGACCTATCCGCTCGTCAATATATTGGCGCGCAAGGTCGGCAAAAAACCGCTTCTGCTCGGCGCGTGCATAACATATGTTCTGCTCTACTGCGCTATTTTCAACTACAACCTTGTTATCGACGCCATCGGCGCGAAGCCGTTCGCGATACTCATCGGACTCGTTATAGCCATGCCCATAGCGATAACGAACATAATCCCCTCGTCCATCTTCGCGGATCTCGCGCAGTACGATTCGATAAAGACAGGACAGAACAGAGCGGGTATGTTCTTCGCCGCGCGCAACTTTGCCAACAAGATGTGCCAAGCGATAGTTGTTATCGCGTGCTCGCTCCTGCTCGGCAAGGGCGCAGACGGCACGGGAGCCGCAACGAGCGCGGGAGTGCGCAACACGGCGCTTGTCGCAATGATTTTCGTCGCGATTTCGGTCGTTGTCTATATCTTCTATAACGACAAGGAGATAACCGCCGCAATAAAGGCGCACAACGAAGCGCAGGAGACGGAAAACAAAAACGCTTGACTTTAAAAGCGACATATAGTAGAATAAGCTCCGTTGCTCGGAGGGCAGATCGTTCGACAGAAATGATACGCCGGATAAGGGTACAGGCTGAAACGCCTGTTTCTCTTGTCCGGTTTTTGCTTTGAGCTCTGTTTAATTTTCAAGGTGCGCGGGAATTATCAGTATGTACCTTGTATGGTGCGGCGACGGCGGCATGAAATCACCGCAAAGGTTTATTCTATAGATTGTAAGGGCGGATATCATCCACCACAGTTATTCAGGAGGAAGTCATGGATCTTTTAAAAGACGATCTCGGAAAACTTTACAGAAAATTTCTCGTCGCCTCGTTCGGCAGTGCGCTCATAGCGAGCATCTACGGCCTCGTCGATATGATAGTCGTCGGGCAGTATCACGGCCCGGACGGCTCAGCGGCAATGTCGGTCATTGCGCCGGTGTGGAATATAATTTACAGCTTCGGTCTGCTGACCGGTATCGGCGGCTCGGTGCTCTACGGCGTTTCAAAGGGTAAGGGAAGCAAAAAAGAGAATCTGTATTTCACTTCGGCGGTTGTGTTCAGCGCGATAATATCCGCGGTGCTCTGGGTAATTATCCTTGTGTTCGAGGATAGACTGCTCCTGCTCTTCGGCGCGGACGAAAAGCTCATGCCGCTCTGCAAGGAGTATATGATAGCCCCGAAATTCACCGTGCCGATATATGTCTGCATAAACCTGTTCTCGTCGTTTTTGCGCAACGACTCCGACCCGGGGCTTGCGACAAAGTCGGTCATAGCGGGCGGCGTGTTCAATATATTCGGCGATTATTTCTGCGTATTCACGCTCGATATGGGTATATGCGGCGCGGGAATAGCCACAGCGATGGGCGCGGGCATATCGACGCTCGTCATGCTCACCCACTTTTTCAAGAAGAGCAACACTCTGCGCCTGCAATTTTCAAAAGAAATATTCCGCCTCTTCGGCAGGATAACCGTCAACGGCTTCTCGTCGTTTATTATAGACGTGGCGATGGGAGTGCTCACGATGCTCTTCAACCGTCAGATAATGAAATATCTCGGCACGGACGCGCTCGCGGTCTACGGAGTCATAGTCTCCGTCAGCACGCTCGTCCAGTGCTGCTCCTACGGCATAGGTCAGGCGTCTCAGCCGATAATCTCGCAGAACTACGGCGCGGGCAATGTCGGCAGGATAAAGAAGATGCTGAGATATAATATAATAACCGCCGCGATATTCGGCGCGGTGTGGGCGGCGATAACATTCGCGGTACCCAACGGGCTTATCCGCCTGTTTATGACCCCGACCGCCTCGGTGCTCGCAATAGCCCCGGCGATAATCCGAATATACGGCTCGTCGTTCCTGCTGCTGCCGTTCAATGTCTATTCAACCTATTATTTCCAGGCGACGATGCGCGCGAAAACCTCGATGTTCGTGTCCGTTGCGCGCGGAATACTCATCAGCGGCGCGCTGATACTCATTATCCCCGTCACCCTCGGCGCGGATATGATCTGGTGGGCGATGCCCGTGACGGAGCTTGTTGTCGCCGTGTTTGCCGGCGCGATGATGACGAAGAAAATACAGCTGTGATTTTGGATAAGCTCGGCTGCTCCTATTGCTTTAAATAAAACGAAAACCCCGCCTCCGGGATATCCCGAGACGGGGCTGTGCTTTGTAAATATTTAATTCGGCAGCTGTTCGAGCGAGCGAAACTCATAGCCCTGCTTGCGCGCCCAGTCGATGATATCGCCGAGGGCGGCGGCGTTGTCGGGCGAGACGGAGTGGAGCAGGATAACCGCGCCCGGATGCAGGCGCGAAGTCACGGTGTCGAATGCATACTGCTTGCCTTTTGTGTCGTTGACATCCCAGTCGGCGTAGGCTACTGACCAGAACACGGATTTATATCCGAGCGAGGAGACGAGGTCGAGCGCCGAGGCGGAATATGACCCCATCGGGAAGCGGAAATGCGGCGAGGAATAGCCGAACTTTTCGCGCAGGTAGTTGTCGCAGGTCTCGATTTCCGTCGCCATCTTCTCGCGGCTTATCTTCGAGAAATCGGGGTGGGTTGTCGAATGATTGCCGACGATGTGCCCTTCGTTTATCATTCTTGCGATAAGTCCGGGTTCTGCCTTAATATTCGAGAGTGTGCAGAAAAATGCGGCGGGCACATTTTTCTGCTTGAGAATGTCGAGAACGGTCGTTGTGTATCCGTTCTCCCAGCCGCAGTCAAAGGTGAGATAGAGGACTTTTTCTTTCGTCTTCGTGTCTATCGAGACGGCGTTGAAGCCCTTCTCGTCAAAATATTTCTGCGCGTTCGTCGAGTTCTGGTGCGGAACGCCGTTTTTGGATACGCCGTAGCTGTATCCGACCGTTGCTGTTGAAAGCCCGCGCGTGTTCTGCGGGTCGGCTGCGGTCAGCTTTATCTTCGGCAGCGGGGAGAGCCCGGTGTACGTTCCGGTGTTCGGGTCGAGCTTGCCTTTCTCCGTTTTGCGCTGCGCCAAAGTTGTGTTCTCGGGTGCTTTTGTCGTCTGCGGAGCTTTTGTGGTCTGCGGCGCAGTCGTTGTCTCGTCGCGCTTCTGACCCGTAACGGGCGCGTTGCCGTGGGTGGCGTCCGTGCTGTCGTCAACAACTTTCGTTTTGCACGCGCACAGCGAGATAATGAGCATCAGCGCGAGTGCGAGGCTTAAAAATCTTCGTCTCTTCATTTAACACAGTCCTTTCACAGATATTCGTGATTATTGTGTGCCGAAAAAGGCGATTTTAATATCGAATGCGAAAACATTTTGATTTTGAATTATACCATTTTATATTATACCACAATAACCAATAAAATCAATTGAGAGCCCGCAAAATTCGACTCTTTGAGCCCTTCGGCTCATTGACACCGCGCGGGCGATAATATATAATTAAGTGTATTTGATTTTTCGGAGGTGCGTTTAAGTATGGTCAGAGCAATTGTGGGTGCCAACTGGGGCGATGAGGGCAAAGGTAAGATTACCGATATGTTTGCCTCCCAGGCGGACATGGTCATTCGTTTTCAGGGCGGTGCCAATGCAGGACATACGATAATCAACGACTACGGCAAGTTCGCGCTCCATCTTCTGCCGTCAGGCGTGTGCCAGCCCGGCACGGTCAACATCATCGGCAACGGCGTGGCTCTCGATATCGAGAAGCTCGTCAAGGAGATCGAGCATGTCACTTCGGCAGGCGTGCCGCAGCCCAATATCCTCGTTTCCGAGCGCGCGCAGATCATGATGCCCTATCATGTTATGCTCGACACCTATGAGGAGGAGCGCCTCAAGGATAAAAAATTCGGCTCGACAAAGAGCGGTATCGCTCCGTTCTATTCGGACAAGTATGCGAAGATCGGCTTCCAGGTCTGTGAGCTGTTCGATGAGGAATATCTCAGAGAAAAGCTCGAAAGAGTCTGCGAAGTGAAGAATCTGCTGCTCGAGCATGTCTATCACAAGCCGACTCTCGATGTGGACGAGCTGTTCGACCACATGATGAAGCTTCGCGAGATGGTCAGACCCTATGTCGCGGACACCGGCAAGATCATCCGCCAGGCTGTCAAGGACGGCAAGAACATTCTTCTTGAGGGTCAGCTCGGCTCGCTCAAAGATCCCGATTTCGGTATCTATCCCATGGTCACATCGTCGTCGACCCTCGCGGGCTTCGGCGCCGTCGGCGCAGGCATCGCGCCCTATGAGATAAAGGAGATAGTCACCGTCACCAAGGCTTATTCGAGCGCCGTCGGAGCAGGCGAATTCGTCAGCGAGATATTCGGCGAAGAGGCGGAGAAGATGAGAAACCACGGCGGCGACGCCGGCGAATACGGCGCAACGACCGGCAGACCGCGCCGCATGGGCTGGTTTGACTGCGTCGCGACCCGCTACGGCTGCGAGGCTCAGGGCGCAACTCAGGTCGCGCTCACCGCTCTCGACTGCCTGTCGTATCTCGACGAGATAAAGCTCTGCGTCGGCTATGAGATAGACGGCGAAGTCACAAAGGACTTCCCTGTCACCTCGCGCCTGAAAAAGGCAAAGCCCGTCTATGTCACCATGCCCGGCTTCAAGTGCGACATCCGCGGCATAAGAGAGTTTGACAAGCTTCCCAAGGAGGCTCAGGACTATGTCCTCTTCATCGAGAAGGAGATCGGCGTGCCGATAAAGCTCGTTTCCAACGGACCGAGAAGAGAAGAGATTATAGTCAGATAAAAAAGGGTGGATATCATGCAGGACAATCATGAGAAGGTTCTCGTGCTGGACTTCGGCGGCCAGTACAATCAGCTCATCGCGCGCCGCGTCAGAGAGCACAATGTCTACGCCGAGATAAAACCGTACAGCCGCATAACCGTCGACGAGATAAAGGCGGCGGGCTATGTCGGAGTAATATTCACGGGCGGCCCCAACAGCGTCTATGACGAGAGCTCGCCCCACTATTCGCCCGAGATACTCGATGCGGGCATCCCCGTGCTCGGCATCTGCTACGGCGCTCAGCTTATCGCATATATGGCGGGCGGCGTTGTCAAAACGAGCGGCTCGAAGAGCGAATACGGCAAGATAGATATGACCCGCAGCAAGGACAGCCGACTGCTCAAAAATATCCCCGAGGATACGAGCGTCTGCTGGATGAGCCACACGGACTATATCAGCAACCCGCCCAAGGGCTACAAAGTGACTGCTGTCACGCGCGACTGCCCCTGCGCGGCGATGGAGAACGACGAGAAGAGAATCTACGCCGTTCAGTTCCATCCCGAGGTCATGCATACGCAGTACGGCGAGGAGATATTCAAAACATTCCTCTTTGATATCTGTGGCTGTAAGGGCGACTGGGTCATGTCAAGCTTCGTCGAAGAGCAGGTAAAGCACCTGCGCGAGAAGATAGGCGACAAGACCGTGCTTTGCGCCATGTCCGGCGGAGTCGACAGCTCCGTTGCAGCCGTGCTCCTGCACAGAGCGGTCGGCAAGCAGCTGACCTGCGTTTTCGTTGACCACGGTCTGCTCAGAAAGAACGAGGGCGACGAGGTCGAGCACATCTTCCGCGAGCGCTTTGACATGAAACTCGTCAGAGTCAACGCCCAGGAGCGTTTCCTCACCAAGCTCGCAGGCGTGACCGAGCCGGAGAAGAAGAGAAAAATTATCGGCGAGGAGTTTATCCGCGTCTTTGAAGACGAGAGCAAGAGGCTCGGCAGGATGAATTTCTTCGTTCAGGGCACAATATATCCCGATGTTATCGAGAGCGGCGTGGGCGACGCGGCGGTCATCAAGAGCCACCACAATGTCGGCGGACTGCCCGACCACATCGATTTCGATGAGCTCATCGAGCCCCTGCGCGACCTGTTTAAAGACGAGGTCCGCAAGGTCGGACTCGAGCTCGGCATCCCTGAGGATCTTGTCTGGCGTCAGCCGTTCCCGGGTCCCGGACTTGCCGTGCGTATCCTCGGCGACATCACCGAGGAGAAGCTCAATATTCTCAAGGATGCGGACGCTATCTTCCGCGAGGAAGTCAAAATCGCCGGCATCGACCGCGACATCAACCAGTATTTCGCGGTGCTCACCAATGTCCACAGCGTCGGCGTTATGGGCGACGCGAGAACCTACGACAGCCTTATCGCGCTGCGCGCAGTGACCACAGACGACTTCATGACCGCAGACTGGGCGCGCATTCCGTTTGATGTGCTCGCAAAGGTCTCGAACCGCATCACCAACGAGGTCAAGGGAGTCAACCGCGTGGTCTACGATGTCACTACAAAGCCCCCGGCAACGGTGGAATGGGAATAAAATTCACAAGGAGAACAAACTATGAGCAGTAATGTACGTCCCGAATCCATGGAACGCATCACTACCCCCGAGCTTGCGAACAAGTTCATCGAAGAGCAGGTCGCTGCCGTACGCGAGCAGGTCGGCGGCAAGAGAGTCCTGCTGGCTCTGTCCGGCGGAGTTGACTCGTCCGTAGTTGCGGCGCTGCTTATCCGCGCGATAGGCAAGCAGCTGGTCTGCGTCCATGTCAACCACGGACTCATGCGCAAGGGCGAGAGCGAGCAGGTCATCGAGGTTTTCAGAAACCAGATGGACGCGAACCTCGTCTATATCGACGCTACCGACCGCTTCCTCGATCTTCTCGCCGGAGTCAGTGACCCCGAGAAGAAGAGAAAGATAATCGGCGGCGAGTTCATCAAGGTCTTTGACGAAGAGGCGTCGAAGCTTGAGGGCATCGAGTTCCTTGCACAGGGAACGATATATCCCGACATCCTCGAATCCCACGGCGTAAAGGCTCACCACAATGTCGGCGGCCTGCCGGAGGACATGAAAATGGAGCTTGTCGAGCCCGTAAAGCTGCTCTTCAAAGATGAGGTCCGTGTTGTCGGCGAGGCTCTCGGTCTGCCGCACGGCATGGTATACCGCCAGCCGTTCCCGGGTCCCGGACTCGGAGTACGCTGCCTCGGCGCGATAACGAGAGACCGCCTGAACGCCCTGAGAGAGGCCGACGCTATCCTCAGAGAGGAGTTCGACAAGAACGGCCTTGCCGGCAAGGTCTGGCAGTATTTCATCGCCGTGCCCGACTTCAAGAGCGTCGGCGTGCGCGACGGCAAGCGCTATGAGGGCTGGCCGGCAATCATCCGCGCGGTGAACACCACCGACGCCATGACCGCCACAATAGAAGAGATACCCTATCCCCTCCTGCACCATATCACCGACCGCATCACCCACGAGGTCGAGGGTATCAACCGCGTCGTAATGGATCTCACCCCCAAGCCGATCGGAACGATTGAGTGGGAATAATCACAGAAAGCCTAAAAACCCAGTAATATCAAGGGCTTCAAAGAGCCCGTTGATAAGATTTTGATAAGATTCTGCTCGGTACCCTTTATCGTGTGTATCGAGTGGTTTGTGAGTAAAAAGTAATATCTTGTGGCTCACAAAAACACCATATTAACATTAAACCCCGTACTGACGGATTAAAGTCAGTACGGGGTTTTTGTCGTGTGTAATTATTTTAACTTATCCTTAAACGCTTCTACCATAGCGTCGCTGAGCTGCTGGGATGGGACTTTCACATAGCCAGAGGTTTCATCGTATTTCGGGTAGTTATAACGCCATTTGTCGTAGTCCTCCCGGTTGATTTTGCCGGTTTCCACTGCCTGGCCATGGCGATTTTTCAACGTGAATAGCGTGCGCACCTCATATTACAAGTTAAGCAAATTGTTTTACCGATTGCCATGGTATTGTACTCCACGCCACCGCTATATTCGCAACTTCTTGCGATTTTTAGCGATAAAATTTATTATAATGCTTGACAAAATAGTTTTTGCTTATATAATTAAATTGACTAAATACCAATTTAGGGGATGCGTGGTTTGCGGATAAGCTATAAAAGATTATGGATATTACTAATTGAGAAAGAGATTTCCCCTGCCACACTGAGAAAAGATTTGAACATTGCAACCGGTACAATGACAAAGCTGCGCCGAAATGAAGAAGTGGCTTTGTCTGTTCTTTTGCGTATTTGCGAATATTTAGATTGTAATATAGGCGATATATGTGATGCTGTGAAATCGGAAATTTAACAAGGAGTAGCCACAATGAAGATAGTACGCAATTCAGATTATTATCAATCTAAAGAACAATATAATGTGAAGTGTTCAAAGTATAATAAAGATGCTACAATAACAATTTTTTATCGTTCTGTGCAAATGTGTAAAACTGATATTCAATTTACTCCCATAGAATCCGGAAGAAAATGTAGCTTGTGGGATGAAAACATTCCGATTTGTCCAAAATGTCCTCATTTGAAAAAATAAAGTATTTTTCTTTAAAAAATATTCTATGGAGGTATCCAATATGGCTTTTTGTTCTAATTGTGGTCAAGAACTTGCAGATGGAGCAAAATTCTGTGCAAATTGTGGAAAAGCGGTAACTGGCGAAAGTACTACTTCCCAAAGAAAGACGGTTTATGAAGGTGAATTACATAAATGCCCGAATTGTGGCGAACTACTTGAAGCATTTACCACCAAATGTCCTTCGTGTGGATACGAACTTCGTGGGGCAAAGAATTCTTCTTCCGTTAGAGAGTTTGCTGCCAAATTAGAAGCGATTGAGGCAGGAAGAGAACAGAGAAAGAGTAACCCAATTAAGAACTTATATTTTGGTCAATCGCTAACCAAAACCGATGAACAAAAAATATCATTAATTCGTAGTTTTGCTATTCCTAATACAAAAGAAGACTTGTATGAATTCCTTATTTTGTCAGTTTCGAATATTGATGTTGATTCTTATGAAAACGATAACCAGCTAAGAAACGATGCACGAAAAGCGGTTTCGGATGCTTGGAAAGCCAAGTTCGAACAAGCATATCAAAAGGCAAAGCTAATATTTGCAGATGACCCTAAATTTACAGAAATCGAAAAACTGCATAGCAATACCAATGCATCAATTAATAAAGCGAAATGGAAAACATGGAAACTTGTAGGCATTATTTGGGGAATATTAATTGTCGTTCTTGTGATTATATTTACGCTTACTTTTACATTAACTTCGAGCGCTGAAAAGAAAGAGATACAACGTTTAGAAAATATTGAAATAAAAATAGAAGCCGCTCTTGAAGATGGCGACTATAAATTGGCTCTTATGAATGCTGATAGCCTTGATTTTAATGGAGCTGATTCGGGACTTGAAAGAGATTGGGAAATCAAGCGCAATTATTGGATTGACAAGGTTATTGAAGAAGCATCAAAAAATGGTGTTACCCTCGAGAGACCTGTTGATAAAGCGGAAGAGAGCGAAAACAACACAAATACTACAACCGAAAATATCAAGCCCGTTCTTGCTGAGGGTGTTGTCGCAAATTCTAATAAATATCTTCAAATAAAAGAAGTCGGGTATACTATGGTTGGAGATCACTTAACTTGCATTGTAACAATTACGAATCCGAGTTCAGATACAGTTGTTGAATTACCGGCATTTAGGGTCACAGCATACGATGAAAACGGTAAAATCTTAGGTTCCGAGGAAAGAATACTAAGTGTAATTTACCCGAAACAAGATTTTGTTGACCAGGGAACGTTAATTGAGGTGTCAAAAAAGCCTCACAAGATAGACGTAACAGTGCTCGAACCTGACGATTACAATATCACACCTGCAAGTAATATGGAACATCCTGTTCATAAGCAAATGGTTGGTAAAAATATTTCGGTTAATTCCGATAAAATCACAGGAGAAGTGTATAACCCAAATGATTATAAAATTGATTCTGCAATGGTAACTGTAGTTTTTAGAGATGCAAATGGAAATATTGTGTCAAGCGAAGTTGAATTTGTTAACCAGATACCATCGAACGGAAGTATCCCTTTTGGCATTTCTCTTGCTTCAGATGCAAAAACAACTGATAAGGTTGAGGTATATGCCTATATATGGTAATAGCTATTTTATGAAGAAATATTGGAGGTATAATAATGTCTTTATTTGATAAAAATAACCGAAAAGGCGGATTCATGGATGAAATCCGTTGTGATGAACCGTCGTACTTAATATGGAAATGGCATCCTTCTGGGATGCAATCTGGGCAGACCGTTCGTGAAAATTCTATTCGTTGGGGTTCTTCACTTCGAGTGAAAGATGGTGAGGTTGCTGTATTTGTTTACAAACAACCGAACGGAGTAATGCAAGATTTCATTGTCGGTCCGTATGATCAAATCATCAAGACAGAGAACTTTCCCGTTTTGGCAAGTATAGTAGGTTTGGCCTATGAGGGCGGAACACCATTCCAAGCGGAGATATACTTCATTAACCTTGCGCAAATTATCCAAACAAAATTTGCCGTTCCTTTTTTTGATGTTTACGATCCAAGGTTTGATGATTTCGGTGTTCCTGTTGCAGTAAGAGGAACCATCAGCTTTAAAATTAGTGATTATCGTGAATTTATAAAGTTACATAGACTCAACACTTTCAATCTTGACGACTTCCAAAGACAAATTCGTGATGCAGTAGCAAGATATGTTAAAGATGTTGTGGCTAATGCACCCGCAACAAATGATATTCCGTTGGTGCAAATTGAAACCAAAACCGCACAAATAAATGATGTGGCTGAATATGATATATCGCAAAGATTAAAAGAAACTTTCGGCGTTGAAGTTTCGGGCGTTGATATTGGTGCTATTGAGATTGATAAGTCGAGCGAGGGTTACAGGCAGCTTATGTCCGTAACAAAAGATATTGCCTCTGCTAAGGTTCAAGCCGAAACTACGGACTATGTAGAAAGACTGCGCATTCAGCGTGAAGAGGGGCAATATGCTATGCATAAGCAAACTCAATCTGCCAATATCGGTGCTTTCCAAGTTGAAAAGCAAGCTGAAGTTGGCATTGCAGGGGCTGATGCTCTGGGGCATATGGGTGAAAACGGTGCCGGTGGAGTTGATTTAGGTAATGGCGGCACAGGCTTTAATCCTGCCGCTATGATGGCGGGAATGGCTCTCGGCGGTGCTGTCGGTCAGAATATTGCCGGAATTATGAACAACTCAATAGCTGGTGTTAATCAAACCGCACCGAGCGGAGCAACACCTCCACCCGTTCCTGTTGTTGCATATCACGTTGCGGTGAACGGGCAAGCAACCGGACCTTTTGATTTAAATGTATTGCAACAAATGGCTGCTTCAGGTCAGTTCAATGCTGATAGCTTGGTATGGAAAAATGGAATGTCTGAGTGGGTTAAGGCAGGCACTATTGATGAATTAAAATCAATGTTTGTTGTTATGCCACCTATTCCTCCGGTTGAATAATTATGAAGATAAATACAGACTTAGTTAAAGGTAAAAAGTATTCCTCTGCGGTTAAACCAAACACTCTTAAACATTCTCAGGAATATAGGGTGCTTGCCACTTTGCGTTACTTGTATCCTTCAAAGTTTGATACAATGATTACAGGCGAAGCTCCCGATCTTCAAGACAGTGCAAGTAGTACGGGAATTGAGGTTACCGCCGCTGTAAAAGAAGATGATATGAAAGTATCTCGCGCCTTTTCCGAATTAAATCAGGGTAAACCTAAGGATATAGAAAAACGCAAAAATATCATCAAATCAAGCGGATATTTCTCTGTCCCCCTTAAAGATGAAAAGGTTGCGATATCTACCTCTGGAACTGCCGACGGAGAGAAACGCTTTTTTCAAGAAAGCATACGAAGAAAGATGAAAAAAATTCAGCAGTACCGATCAAATTTTAAGAGGATGGGACTTGCCATACTTTTGCCCGAAATTCCAACCTCTTATGCAGAAAATCACTTATCTGAGTGGATTACCGAACTGTTTGACGAGTCTGCAAACTTGTTAGATTTTGTGTATGTCATTTCTCATCGTTTCTGTTTGTATTATGATACGCAAGCGAAAATTACCGAAAAGTGTTCACTCACCCAAGATGAAAGTTTGTTACTCGCTACGATTGGCAGAATGACCGCTGAGGGCGAATTAACAATGACAGATACAGAATGGCAATAACCACTTGGTTTATGTGGTGCAATTAAGTATAATATCCTTGTCAGCGTGACAACAAAATGACAACAGGAATTATGATACACCGTAATTCTTGGATAATCTAAGTAATCCTGATAATCGGAGCTAAACGCTCTATACAAAATCGTTTAGGTCACGGTTTCAGGGAGCGAGTGGGAATAATTCCCTTTGGTTTAGATGTGCCGAAAAAACCAGTCTTTATGTGGGTTTCGGGACTCGGCACTTTTCGAGTAACCGTTTTTGCAACAGATGAAATAGTAACACTTGGCTTACAACTAGACCTAAAAATCGCATAATTTTTAAGGCTTCTGCCCTGTTATGGGCAGAAGCCTTTTACATATTCGATAAAAATTCCGTTTTGACATACCGTCAAGGCGGAGAAAAATATATTAAATGAGAGAAATTTTCTTAGCATAAGCATGAAGAAATCATAGAACAACTTGCCTTATATGTTTCTTAGCAACATATAAGTTCTCGCTTTTCTAAGTAAAAACACAATATTTCGAAGCGGCATAGCTTGCTGTTATCATAGCTGTAGGTCGAGTGTTATCAGTCTCGATAACAAACCGATAACACTGCCGGTATAATCATGATAATTCGGATATCTCAAATAATCAAAAACGCCGCGAACAGTACGCTCTTTCTATGTAAAAGCTTTTTTGCTGCTTGCCGTCCGTTTATTCGGCCGACGCAAACTCCTTAAAATGATTATATAACTGATTGACATTGAGGCTTGCTATATCGACAAGCGAGTATTGCCGTTGCAAATATTTGACGAACTCGCAGCCCAGATAATAGCCCACGTCGCTGTGATTTTTGTAGCTGCACCAATCCCCGAAGAAATCCTGCGTGCTGATATTTTTGTCGACGCGGCGGAGATATTCACGCTTTATTTCGGCTTCGTTTTCCTTGCACCAATCGAGCCAACCGTTTTGATTTTGATGATAGTATCTGTCATCTTGGCATAAAATATGTTCGCAGACCATGGCAAGTCCCTCTTGATAGAGCTGAGCTAGTGAATTTTCGCCCTCTGACCGAGCCTCGGGATAGAGATTCCCGTAGGTTTTATGCCATATGTGGCCTATTTCATGAAAAATCAGAGCCTGCATGGCGGATTCATCCTGCCAATTCAACTCGATAATTTTTTCTATTCCGAGCAAAACCGCGTCTCTGCCGTCAAGCGATGTCGCCCAGCCCGCGCCGTTGCACAGCCCCAAATAGAGAATAATATCCGTCTCGACGCCGTTTTCAAAAAGCCGTCCGATATTTTCCGCAAGCTTGTCGGTCACGGCGACAAAGGAGTCGTTTGCCGCAAGCGCCGCGTCCCTGTTGAGCAGCACATTATTGACTACGGGCAGCACGTCGTTATTGAAATCATATTCCCTCGAATTCCGTTCGCATTTTTCGCCAAGCTCCGGCGAAATCGCACGGGCGTATACTCTCCATGCATCCAAATCAAAGGCGCTGTTCTTAAAGCAGCCGGGTATTTTATCAAAAGTATTTATTATTCTCATAGCTCTGTTCCTACGATTCTCTCAAATTATTTTACCTGCTTTGACATATGTATTTCGCCGCTGCACTCGAAGCCGATGGCGGAGTAGAGCTTTTGCGCGGCAGTGTTATCACTGCCCGTCAACAGCTCGAAGCTGTGGAGCGGGTATATTTTTTTGCAGTATTCCTGCGCGAAGGTCAACATTTCCCGCGCGACGCCCCGCCCGCGATACTCGGGACGGACATAGACCTCGGTTATCTCGGGCATATATTCGTCGTAGCAGAACGATTTTTTCAGCTGAACGCAGACGAAGCCGGCGAGCCGTCCTCCGTTGCCGTCCGCAACGATGACAATCTCGCGCCTGTTTGTAAGAAGCGAGGCGCGAATGCTTTCTTCCGTAGTCTTGCCCTTGCCGTTGAACTCTGCATTGAGGCGCTCAAGCTCTCCTGCATCGCCGACTGATGCCAATCTTATCATCTTATTATCTCTCCCCGTAGTTTTGTGTCCGCATTATAGCATATTTTTTCCAAAATGTAAATGCTCGGAGGAGGTGAAAGGCTGCTGATGGGCTGTGAGTGTTAGGCGGATAGGGATTTGCGGATATAAGTATCGGCGACGGTCAACCGCCGTAATATTGGAAATCATCACAACCTTGCTGAAGCTGATGTTATCCGCCCGCGAAGTTCGCACAATTTTATTGATGTGAAACTTGTAGGGTGCGGCGACTCGACGCGCCGATGCCGCGATAGCGGCACAGAATTTCCGCAAAGTTTATTTTATATACCGCCTGATTTTGAAGTCTACATATCTGCAAACAACGGAAAGATTGTTTTTCCCCACAAAATCAAAATCCCGCCCACGGAAAAAACACAGGCAGGATTTTTTGCTTTGAATACGGGTTTATATTATTCTCTTCTTCCAATTTTCGCCGTCGCGCTCATAGAAAAATTCGGTCAGCGACGGGTTTTCCATGACATGAACCATGTCGATGAAATCCTGCGAGAGCTTATACTGCGTCAGCTCGTCGCGCTCGATCCAGAATACTCTGCCTTCGTCGGAGTCTTTGAGCTCGCCGCTGAAGCGGTCGGCGCGGAAAAACAGCACTATGTAGCGCGTGCCGTCGTCGCGGATAAAATCGTTGATTCCGCATACCGTCGGGCGGAAGATATCAAGTCCCGTCTCCTCTTTAACCTCGCGGCGCACGGCGTCGGTGAACGCCTCGCCCGGCTCAACATGACCGCCGGGGAAGGTTACGCCCGGCCAGTCCTTATTCACTCTGTCCTGCACGAGTATCTTCGTGCCGTCGCAGATCATGCACATCACGGTAAGCTCAGCCTTTTCAATGTTTCCCATTATGTTGCCCTCACTTTCTCTCGTCTTCGACGAAGCTGCTTTCTATGGTCATAACGGCGTAGTAGTTCTCGCCGATCTCGGTCGATATTTTGTCGCTTATCAGCTCTTTTATCTGCCCTTTCGTGAACGGATATTTGTGCGGCACGACGAGGTCGAAAATGAGGTTGGTGTGCGTAGGACCTTCCACCATTCTGAAGTCGTGCATCGTGAATCTCGGGTCAACTTCCTTTATCAGCTCGCCGACCTTTTCGCGCAGGGCGTTTATATGTTCGTCATCAACGACTATCGGATCCATATGCAGGACAATGTTTATGGCGAATTTCTTCTTTATGTCGCGCTCGATGCGGTCTATGGTGTCGTGGCATGCCATTATGTCACAGTCGGACGGCACTTCGACATGGGCGGAGGCGAACATTCTGCCCGGTCCGTAGTCATGAACCATGAGGTCGTGGACGCCGATAACGCCCTCGTATGAGAGAATGTCGTTCTCGATCTCCTGCACCGTCTCCGGCGAAGCGGGCGCGCCGAGCAGTTCGTTCATCGTGTCCTTGAATATGCCTATTCCGGTCGCGATGATGAACAGGGCTACTACTATTCCCATGTATCCGTCGAGCGGCACAGAGGTAAATTTCGAGAGAATAAGGGCTATCATAGATACAGTCGTCGCCGCGGTGTCACTGACGCTGTCCATAACGACCGCTCCGACGGCGGTCGAGTTTATCCTTTTGCCGATATTTCTGTTAAAAACCGCCATCCATATTTTGACCCCGATCGAGGCGATGAGCACTATGAGCGCGGTCACGCTGAACTGGAGCGGCTCGGGATGAAGAATTTTATCTACCGACGAGCGGATCAGCTCGCCGCCCATGAGCAGTATGATAAACGAGACTATCAGCGCGCAGACATATTCTATTCTGCCGTGACCGAACGGGTGCTCATCGTCGGCGGGCTTGTTTGCCAGACGGAAGCTGACGAGCGTGACGGCGGACGAGCCAGCGTCCGAGAGGTTG
>UMCS01036419.1_pt1 | contig 19012 bp, 18 predicted proteins | sample 1964281 | NCBI WGS metagenome assembly UMCS01 (sample SAMEA4835973, study PRJEB28245) | human gut metagenome | biome: gut microbiome; material: fecal sample | place: Denmark | collected 2008
TTTTCACCATTGGTATGCAACTTGTTATATTCATTATATAGTTCTATATATTGCACATCATCGGGTCGTATGCCCATGTAATGGCATGTTTTTAAAAGCTCCCTGTTCAATTTTAGTATCTCAATTACTTTCATATCCAGTTAAATTTTGTACATTTGCACTGTCTCACTTATTTATGCGCTTTATGCGTACATCTTAAAAAAAAACGCAGAACCGCGAGCGAGGGTATTTGCCCCCGGTCGCGCGGTTCTGCGTTTTTGGTGTTAATAAGTAAGTGAGACGACTAATTAACAGGCCGGGGGCTTTTTTTATCCCTCCCCCGTGGGATTGTCAATCATTCAATTCGGTATAATTCCAAATTGAACTTATCCTTCTTCTTCCAGCCTTCAGCCAGAGCCTTCTGGATATACCTTACCGCTTTCGTATAGAAGTCCTTCAATTCATCCAAATTATCAAAGGTTTGGTATTCGGGCTGTTCATCCGAACCGAATTTGAATGTAACTGGAAGGGTCTCTCCGCCCGTCTGAACAGCCAAGTCGTATGCTGCCTTATAGTTATACTGATTCTCCGTAGAAAGCCATACAGGGGCATCCTTATACACGAATCCGGACAGGATAGCTGCATCAGTCTGGCTGTTATACCAGGACATAACCAATGTGCGGATTTCTTCATCAGTGGGCTTATGGCTGAACTCTTCTTCCATGTAGGAGGCAGAGCCGTCCTCTTTCTCCTGCACATCCCAGCGGATGCGCCATTTGTCTTTAACCGGGTTCGTGCATTCCATCAGCGACACACCGGCACTTCCTTCAACTCTTCTCATGTAAACACGTATTTGGTTCTACCTTTGCCGAAGGTCTCTGTCTTGATGGTCGTTTCAAACGGAAAACCATCCGGCATTTCTTTCACTTGTGCGAGAATATTCTTCATTTCCTCGCTGTTGGTGAAGAATTTCTTTGCCTCGCCGTTCACTTCGATGGCCACAATACAGCGGTCTTCTCCCTGCTCGGTCTTGATACCGGTCTCGAAGTCCTTCACTACAATCGGTAAGTTTACCAGTTCCCGGATACTTACCACCACTCCTGGAAATCGCTTCTTGCCGTCCTCCGGCTTGTAAGCGACATTCAAGTCTTTAAAACTTCTCATTTCTTTGCCTGTTAATTTTTTAAACAACTTATTACAGTCGGCGTGTTTCGTCATGCCGTAGAAACTGGCAATCAGTTCCCGCCGTCTTTTTCTCGATTTTACCTCGTGCATCTTCCGGGCAAACTTCTGCTTGATACGTTTCCGCAATCTCACATAGTCAGGACGGATAACATAGCCAAGGAAATCAATGCCTTCTTCTACAGGAAACACCCGTTCATTCGGCTTGATTTCCAAGTCTATTTTCTCCATTTGCCCGTGAATAGCATCACGAATCTTCCACAATTCCGCTTTCGTTTTACCGAGTACCAGTCCGTCATCGCAATAGCGATAGTAATAACGGACCCCGTACTTATCCTTCAGATAGTGATCTAAAAATACAGACAGAAGCAGGTTGCCTGCTCCCTGTGAACTGCGCAGTCCGAAGCTGATACCCTCAGGCAGCAGTGTCACGAACCGCTCCAGCAGCACCAACAGCCTTTTGTCCTTGAATATCCTGCGGAAGCACCACATCACAAAATCCTGCCGCACATTGTCGTAGAACCTGCGGATGTCAAATTTGTAGGCATACATCGTGCTTTCCGGGTCTTTTTGCAAATCGGTACGTATGCAGTTCATCAGATCATGAGTGCCACGTCGTTTAATGCTGGCCCCGGTAGTCCGGATATAGCGTTTCTGCAGGTGACGATCCACCACGTTCATTACGGCATATACTGCGATGCGGTCATACATGGATAAAATCTGCAGGATGCGACTTTTGCCATACTCTTTGATTTCCGTCTCATGGTATCCACCAAGTTGAAACGAACCGTTTTCAATGGCAGCAGTAAGTTTGGATATAACTTCCTCCCTATGTGCAAGTAGCTTTTTCCCTTGGATTGATTCCTTACGATCCGTTCCGCGCAGTACGGCATCGAATGCCTCCGACATATTGGAGTATTCGATGATTTCCTCTATGATGTATCCTTCCCTGCGCATACGGTTCTGCTGTTGGTTAGTAAAAACAGAAGATAAGGGCCTTCCTTTCCCCGGGTCTGACTTCTTCGAACTGATAACAGCCTACCAAACTCCACCCGACGCGTGATTTTTCAGCTTTCCACCCTAATGGGTGCTGTTGCTGTGGCTTGCTTCCCTCGGCACCGCTTCGGGGACACGTCCCCGGTGCTGTACGCCGATTAATTAGATTTCCAGACGCGAGCCGATATTCGCATTCGTATTCGAAGCATCGTTATTCGCATTCGCATTCGACACACCGCCATTCGCGTTCGCATTGTTGTACCCGCGATAGACCACACGGACTATCGGGAAGCTCCACCGGGTACAAAGTTACTGATTTAACAGGCAAAATGAGCTAAAGCATTACACTATCCACCAAAATAGGGCAGACAATATGCCGCCGATGACGGTAAGAGACCAGTCTATCCAGTCCCAAAGTCCGCCTTTCAGTTTGTCTTTGAGCTCCAGACAGGAGGCAGCGATAATGGATGCATACAGAGCCGTCCACGGATTGAGGGCGGCAAATCCTACAAGAAGACCGCCAATAAGGTGCTTATAGCGGTTGCTTTGTTTGAGAAATTCGATAATTTTGTTCATAACGAGTTGTTTTTGAAAATTGTTTTGTATATTTGCAGTGCGTAGAAATACGAAGGGACAGGGTCGCAAGACCGTGTACCGCCCCGAGGTCAGTTTTTACTGGCCTCTTTTTTGTACCTCTTTAAGCACTTTTTCGTCCGCTATGTAGAAGAATATATGTCCTTCACATTTTCTTCTTGCTTCTGTAATAGCTTTATAAAACTGAATGTCATGCGATGGTATTTCAAAAATCACGGCTTCACCTCCTTGTTTTGTAAGTGCTTTTTTGGCATATTTTACAATGTTGCCAGCACCGCCTTCAATACATTTCAAATCAGCTTTTATTCCGTCTATGGTAATGTCGTATGTCTGCCCTTCCGGTCTGTTGACTCCTTGAAGATATTCCACGTCATGACCATTGTCTGCAATAATTTTGCACATACGCATTTCTTTGTTGAATTTCAGGCGTTCCGCTTTGCTGGGTTCTGATTCATGGATTCGTTCCCATTGGGTTACTACAAATCCGTTATCATCCGGAGAAATATAGGTTCTTTCCCATTCGTTTTCGGAGTACGATTGAATTCTGTCCGCAGCCCCATTCCTGTTTTGAATAGAACGGATGAACTGGCATGCCTCGCAGAGTTCATTGTCAGGAATAGGATTCTTTGCCAGCTTCAGTTTTCCTTTCGCTATATCGCAATCCTTACACCGCTTGATGGTGTATGGGTTATAGTCGGGCATCGTCTTTTGCTCCATGCCTGCATTGAACCTGAACATACCTTTCTTGTCAAGTTCCAAAGCTGACTCCCCTCTTGCCATAGCCTCTTCATGATCCGTAACCGGATACTTGGATTTGCGTACCTGGACTACGGAACAGCGGCAGCCCCATCCGTTAGGCGGATAGAATTCTGCCCAGAACGGGTCTGAAGCCGGGAGTGTGATACCGGCCATCTCCGCATGGGTGGGACGTACCTTTGCATCCCCGGCCGTGCGGTACTGCAGATAATAGCGGTCACCGTCCTGCATGAACCGTTCCCATTTGGCCGCCATTTCAGCCGAAGCCTGTACAAAGTTGAATTCAGCCCGTAGATAGTTTGAATTGTATGTTTCGTCGATCTTCCGGACATCATTCAAAAAGCGTTCGAACGTCTTTCTATTGCCGTTCTCATCCAATAAGGAGGGAAAGGCTTCATTCAGTTCATGAAAGGTCTTCAGCCCGGAGAATACATAGTTGGAGCGCTCCAGCCGTTTGCGCATAGCCTCGGACATTTCCACCTGCCGGAATGATCCGTTCAGGACAGAGGAATGAGTTTCTATAAAATCCTGCGCTTCTTCGGATGCCAGAATACCTATTTCAAGGTTGGCCCCTTCCTGCCGGAACAGTACCTTCATCATGCGGTCGAACTTTTCACGTACCAGGTCAACCGGTGTGCATATATCTTTTCCGGATGCATACTGCAGCAAGTTTTTTGCTATTCCTTCATTCTGCTCCGGATTATGCAGATTGGAATATGACAGCAGTTCTTTGGAGAATGTTTTCCCCCTGAGTGTTGCGCTGATTAGCTCGGCTTCAAACTCGGCCCGGTTCTCCAAGGCATATCTGGACAGTTCCTTTTCGATAAGTTCCTTGTTCACCTTCTCCATGTTCCACTGGTGCTCTACCATGCTGTAAGCTTTGGGCTCCAGCAGCGCATCGATGTGGTGACCCAGTTCATGAAGGAATGTGTTATCCTGTGCACCTGAGCGGTACTGCATTTTCTTTTCCTTGTACGATTTGTAGTCCCGTTCACGGAGTTCGTTGAAATACAGAATACCGTCATCACCCTCAAACATGGGTGCCCGGTATTCTGCCCCGGAAGTTTTTCCTCCTTTCTTTTTTAGCAGTCTGGGAAGCTTGATGCCATGTTCCAAGATAATACGGGCTGCATCTTCCGCATCTTTTCTGGCTTCTTTGTTCTTGATTATTGAAGCCCATTCCTTGGCCATTTTTTCGATGTCCTCCGTTTTTCCCGCCTGCAGGATGGGCTTCCTGTTTTCCAACAACCGGGAATATCGCTGGTGCAGCCCCGAATAATCATCGGGGCTCAGTCGAAAAAACGGGACAGCGTTTCAGCCGGTTTGCCGTCTTTCTTTTTTTTCGGATCTGTCGGGTCCGGCTCTTCCTTCGGCTCCTTCTCCTCGCACGGAATGCCGTATTTTTCCTCAAAGTACTGTGGCTTCACCTTGTAGTGCTGCAGTACCATTTCTTCGTATGCTTTCTGCTGTTCGGGTGTGTAATCAATGGAGTAGTCCCAATCAAAGCGCAGCCCTTTGACAGGGAACCCGTGGCGCACCATTCGCGGAATGAGCTGGTTGTTCACTATATCCCGAAGCATATCACAGTCGCTTTCCACAAGGTTTTGGAACACTTCAAGGTGCGTTTCAGACTGTGAGAGGCTACTTCCGTCCTCGATGGTCATCGTCTGCCCGATGATAAGCTTTGACAGTTCGGAGTTGGCCCGATCGATTCGCTTGTCATAGACATTGAATGCATCTCCCTTGCCGCTTTCCACAAACTCGATTTCGGTTTCCATTCCTGCCACCATAGAGAGGGCAGTCCCGGCTTCACGCAGCATTTGGTCGAGACGGTCAATCTCTTTCTGATCGCGCGAAGTGGTGCGTGCTATGCGCATGGGCATTCCGAATATTTCCCCGAAGGTGTCCCAAAAGGCCAGCATGTTCTTTTTGGGGATAGTCTGTGAAGCCGCCTTGAGATACAGCCCGAGGTCGTCAGGTCTGCCGGCCTCAATGAGCCAGTCGGAAAAAGGAGGCTGGCGGTAATCTATACCGGTAGTCCAGTCCTGCCCGAGGTCGGTTATGACACGTCCGTACTCAGGAATGACATGTTTGCGCGGAATAAGCTTCACATCCGAATAACAGATGCAGCCGTCGCCGTCAGTGCAAAGGTCGCCCAATTCGATGAGCGAATGCCCCCAGTAGATTGAATCAAGGGCATAGCGCATGAGCTGCTTGAACCAGGACTGGTCAAAGAAATGAACCGCTTCCTCGTTCTCATCCCCTTTCATATCCACGATTTTGAACGAACGTGCCATGACAAAACCTCTGCGCTGCTCCACACACCCGGAGAGATGAAGGTCTATTTCCGCGTCCCGGTAGATGTCGTACAGGCGCTGGCGGCTGGGGCTGTCCACATTGATGGCATACTGCCAGGCATCGCGCCAGTTCTTGATGTCTTTCCGGGTGAGTGCATCGGTGGTGCGTTGCAGGTCGATGACCATTTTCTGCACCCGCTTGATGTCTTTCCCCTTGGCCAGGTTGAAATTGCCGTATGGTGTTTGCAGTACGTTTTTCGGTTTACTGGAAAACATACCGCTGAAAAAGTCTTTAATATCCATAGTCCTACCAGTTATGATGAAGCTGCTTCTGACAGCTGTAAACAAATGAATTTCCAGACGGAAGCCCGTCCTCTCCGACAGCCAAGGGCAAATCAGGGACAATTTTCCCGGCCTGTACGCCTTCAAGCCACTTGATGGCCCGTTCATATCGTTCCTTGCGTATCTCGCTTCCCATCTTTTGCGGCATGGCTGCACTCATGTGGTAAAGTGAAATGTCGCAGGTGTACATGACAATGAGCCGGTTCCGGTGTTCATCCTGTGCAGAGAAAATGGCCGTACAGTCGTATTTCGGCCGTAGATAACCGGCAATTTCTTCCCGGGCTTCCGCTTCTGCATTGGTACGGTTTTCCGGGCTTACCTGAGAAATAACCTTCAATGCGTTGTCGCCGATGACAACTTTGTAATCTTCTTCTGTAATGAACATGACCTTATTATTTAGTGATGAACAATGCCATTTTTTCTATATCCCGGATAGTGGTTCCCTTGCGGAAACGGTGGCGGTGAATCAGTTCGCAGATATTCCTTTTGGGGACAACTTTCAGTTTGCCGCCCATATACAGGACGTAGTATTTTCTTCCGTAGAGCTTGGCATACTTGCAAGCACGGGCAACGGCACGTTTATAGCGCCATGCAAAAATCATTCTTTTAATCAGCTGTATCATGTTACCATATATTTTTGGCGGTCGGCCTTTTGCCGAACACCGGTTGAAAACTCTCCTGTCTTGAATTGCGCTGCAGCATCCAGATGGCTCCCTCGTCGGCATCCGGTGCATCATCGTGAATACGGCTGCCACGCTCCAGAGCCAAGGTCTGTTCGATGCCGGTCTGCATATCCAGCGATTCTTTCAACTTCTCATTGTAGAATACGAAACCGCGTTCCCATAATGGTGAGACCGCTTCGATGCGCTGGAGTTTGTCCGGCTTCTTTCGTTTGTCCGGCATGATGGGCAGTTGGTATCCACGCAGATTTCCTTCTGCCTCAAACTCATCCAGAATGACATCCTGCATGAAGTTCGCTTCCATAAAGAACTGGACGGCTGCCGTATCGCGTGTACGCTCGTAGAGGTCGTAAAGCCACCGTACCATTCCGGAAACGGTATCCTGCCGGACGTAACAGTCTATAAGGTGCAGTTCCTTCCCAATCTTGCCCCAAAGGCGGCAAGCCTTGTAGTCGTTTGAAGTGGTCGATTTGAAAGAGGGGTCGGTATAGCAGACCAGCATTTCATACTTGGACAGCCTGGGCAGTTTCTTGTAACGAATCCAGTCTGCCCGAAAAATAGTGCCGTCCACGATGGGGTTGTGCATCATCTCCTTTTCCCATGCCCGGTAGCCTACGAAATCCCTGTATTCCTGCGCTTCTTCTTTGGTCCATTTTTCGCGCCATACCGGTTCACCGTTCCTGTCTATGGCCTTGATGACGGATACATGTACCCCTTTTGTCTTGGTGAGATTGGCCAGCACCGAGTTTTTAGAAATGAGGTTCCCGACCATGATAAAACGTCCCCGACCCACATCCAGTGCACCAAAAAGGGCTTCTTTCACCCAGTCTGTAATGTCATGCACCCGTTTCTCATTGCGGCACAGTTCGTCGTCATCCAAGTCATCGATGACGATGTAGTCCGGACGTGCTTCCCGGTCGCGCAGACCACGCGGAGACTGTCCGCGTCCGCAAGCCAGGAATTTCACCCCGTTGGCTGCCTTGAACTCCCCATCCTGCCAGGAGGCATTTCCCTGCTGCTTGCCGAAATCGGCAATGATGCGCTGGTTATGCTCCAGTTCTGCCTGAATATCTCCCAGCAGACGCGTGGCTGAATCTTCGCTTTTGCCGACCACCACCATGAAGTTGATGAGGCGCTTGGGCTGGAACATCAGCCACAGCGGAACAAAAATGTCCATGTGTGTGGACTTGGCATGGCCACGCGGCCACATGAATACTGCCTTCAGGTTGGGTGTACCTTTTACTTTAGCCGCTGCCGCATTGTGGAACGGTGCATTGTGGATGGTGCGTATGACTTCCCCGGTGGTTTTGTCACGCAAGGTGAGGAAGTGGGGAAAGTAATATTCACAGAACGCGGCATAGTTACCCTGCAGCCGCAGAATACGCCTGTCCTTTTGTGCCGGTGTCTCGTTGGCAAGCAAAGCCGTATCCGTGATGGACTGTACTCTTTTACAGTGTTCCTTCCACTGTTCGTATGCCTGTTTCTTTTCCGCTGCTGTTGCCATAGCTGTTTTATTTTATGCCCATCTGTTCGGTGATATACAGATCCTGGTACTTGTTGATTGCCCTGACCAGTTCCGGAGTCACTTCCGGGTCGATGGTTGAACGGTATTCAATCCATTTGGAGAATGCCATGAATACTTCAATGACATCCACTACATTGGCCTTCTTGTCTAACTTTTCGATCACCGCTGAAAGTTTGGCCAGTTTGTCCCCGAGACCGGCTACAAGTGCAGGGTCGTTTGATTCGTTGACTTGAGTAATGAGTGTGTCAATGGTGAGCAGGAGTTTGTTCACCAGTTCCGGCCGGGTGACGTTCTTTGCCGCCCTTGCTTCTTTCCATCCGTCAGCCGTGCACCATTTTGAAATGGTGACGCGTGATACGTCCACTTTCTCCGCAATTTCGGTCTGCTCCATGCCGGAAAGGAACAGTGAGCGTGCAAGAGATTTTTTCTTTTCGATTTCTGCCTTTGTCATATAATAAAGAATATAGGGTTAAAGGCAGGCTTCGGAGTCCCTTGCACCTGCCCGATTTATTCGCAAAGTTGTCCGCTTATCAGCTTGCAGCCAAAATAATGTGCAACGGTTTCATAGAAGTGTGCAACCATTGCACACTTTTTTGGCTTCCCGGTAAGTGCTCTGTAATATTGCAGCGCCAATGCATAAAGGCGTGGCATGAGAAAATGAGTAAACGTGTAAGAATTTCAAACGACAGCCTGAACAGCTACGGAAGCCGTGTGCTGACATCGGGCATGAGTGTGGAGCAGTATTGCCGAAACCCGGTACTGCTGTACATGCACCAACGCGGGAACGTGATTGGCTATGTGAAGGACCTTCGGGTGGAAGATGGTGAGGTAACCGGGGAACTGGTGTTTGACGAAGCAACCGACCTCAGTAAAAGATGCAAGAAACAGTTTGAATTTGGCAGCCTGAGAATGGTGAGTGCCGGAATAGATATTCTGGAACTGAGTGACCAGCCCGAACATTTGCTGCAAGGGCAGACCAGCCCGACAATAACCAAAAGCAAACTGTATGAGGTATCACTGGTGGACGTAGGTTCCAATGATGATGCCATCGTACTGATGAAGGATGGGAAGCAAATCACATTGGGAAAGGATGGTGATTGTCCTTTGCCACTAATTAATAACCAAAAAACAACAGAAGAAATGGAACTGAAACTTTTGGCCCTTCAATTGGGGCTGCCGGAAACGGCAACGGAGGCTGATGTTAATCGAGCCTTAAATGAACTGAAAGCAGCCAAGGCAGAGAATGATTCCCTGAAACAAGAAAACGGGAAGCTGACTTTGGCCCGTATTACCGGTCTTGTGGAAAAGGCAGTGGTGGAAAAACGTTTGGGAGAAGACAAGAAGACACAGTTTATCGAACTTGGCAAGAAGGTCGGTGCCGATGAACTGAAGAATGTGCTTGATGCCATGCAGCCCCAGGTGAAGCTGTCGGCAGTTTTGACAAACGTAAATGGTCGTGTTTCAGCACTACCCACTACATACGCAAAGTTAAGTGAAGTACCTGGCGATGCGCTATTGGAACTGCGAGAACAGAATCCGGATGAGTACAAGCGATTGTATAAGGCAGAATACGGATTTGAGTGTGAACTTTAAAAAAAAGAAAAGTATGATGAAGCATGTAACAATGATTATTATGGCACTGTTGTTCAATTCGCTGACCGGTGCCGCTTTTGCCTCTATTCTGGGAGTTGCCCCTATAGCAGGCGCTATTGGAATGAATGCAGTGGGTATGTTGGTAGGATATACGCCGGATACTGCTTCTATTCTTCGTGCTGGAGTGTTAAAAGAAGTCTGGACTGGTGAATTGGTTAAAGCTCTTCGTGCTGGACTGGAAGGGAGCTGGTTGGATGGGATACCTGATCAAAGTTCTATCGTTGAAAATGATGTGATACACTTGGTAGATGTTGGCGTTGACCCTGAAGTATTGGTGAATAATACGACTTATCCGATTGAAATCCAAGAATTGGATGACAAAGATATTGCCATTAAACTGGATAAATTCCAGACCAAAGTAACTCCTATAACAGATGATGAACTGTATGCCATCAGCTATGATAAAATGCAGCGTGTCAAAGAGAGCCACTCAAATTCTATAAATGATGCGAAATTTGCGAAAGCAGCCCATAGCTTCTGTGCAAAGAACAATACGGCTACTACTCCTGTGTTAAAGACAACAGGACCCAAAGTAGAAGGGACTAATCGTCTTCGTCTGATCCCGAATGATCTTGTGGCATTAAAAGCAACTTTGGATAACTTGATGGTACCTGCAGACAACCGCCGTCTGGTATTGTGTACAGACCATGTTAATGACCTGTTGCTTGTAGATCAGAGTTTCAAAGAACAGTACAACATCGACCGCAATACAGGTAAAATCGGAAGACTGTATGGATTTGACATCTATGAGTATGCCAATAACCCAATCTACACGACTGCCGGTGCAAAAAAAGCATTGGCAGCAAAGCCGGAAACTGGGGAATTCCAATGTTCTTTTGCTTTCTATACAAAGCGTGTATTCAAGGCTACCGGGAGCACCCGCATGTATTTTAGTGAAGCTTCTACTGATCCGCAACACCAGCGTAATTTAATTAACTACCGTCATTATTTCATTGCTATGCCAAAGAAAGAGGATGCCGCTGCTGTAATGATGAGTAGCTATCAAGCATAAAAGATATGGGAAAGTTGAAGTATTTGGTAATTCACTGTACGGCAACTCCGGAGGGGCGTGAGGTATCATCGGCGGACATCCGCAAATGGCATACTTCTCCGGTTGCCCAGGGAGGAAGAGGATGGAAGCAGGTTGGCTATACCGACCTGTTCCACCTGAACGGAGGCGTGGAACGTCTGGTAGAAAACAATGAGGATGCACAGGTGGACCCTTGGGAAGTGACCAACGGAGCCAAGGGATATAACAGTGTAAGCCGTCACATCGTGTATGCCGGAGGCGTGGAAAAAGACGGTAAGACCCCGAAAGACACCCGCACCGAGGAGCAGAAGGATGCGTTGGAACGCTATGTAAAAGCGTTTCATTCCAGTTTCCCTGATGTACGCATTGTAGGACACAACGAACTGGCAGCGAAAGCCTGTCCGAGCTTCGATGTGCAGGAATGGTTGAAAGAAATAGGTATTAATCAATAATAAAACCGGGTGGTATGGACTTGAGCGAATTTATGAACATTATCCTTGGCGGCGGCCTGGTTGGTACGGTGGTGACCATTGGCTCCTTGCGGGCTACTGTGAGAAAAGCGAAAGCGGAAGCGATGAAGGCCGAGGCCGGTGCAGAGGCCATGCGCATAGATAACGCCGAACATGCCACCCGCATTTTGATGGAAAATATTGTAAAACCTCTAAAAGATGAATTTTGTGAAACAAAGAAAGAACTGGCCCGCAATACGCGCGAGATGGCCCGTCTTAGAAAAGCTATTGATACAGCCGGAAACTGTCCTCATCGTGACGATTGCCCTGTGCTTGACAGGTTGCGCGAGTCACCGAAAGAGCATGAATTGGGAAGTCCGGACGGAATCGGCAAGCGCCGACAGTGCGAACAGAAGCCGACGGGCGGGACTGGTGATGGCGGGGATACAGGCGAGTGCGGTGCAGCTGACGATAGCGGCGGACAGCCTCCGTAAGCTACCTGAAGGCGCGGTGTATCGCGGCAAGAGCGGACAGGCCAATCTGACTGTAAGAAATGACGGTAGCGGTAACATTGTGGCCGAAGCCTCGTGTGACAGCCTGCAACAGTTGGTGCTGTGGTATGAAGAAGAGCTGACACGCATCCGGAGCGAGACCCAGAGTGAAACTTCGAATGACGTTCAAATGGAAGAAAAACGTCCTCCGAACCGGATGCGGACGTTTATCACAGGTGTATTGGCCGGCTTATTGGCCGGTGTGTTATTAACCATCAAACTTTATAAACGATGAACAAAAATTTTATGTACGGTATCGGTGCCGTGAAATACAATGACTTCGTGATAGGCTATATTGAAAAAGGCTCGTTTGACCTGAACGGGCAGAAGCCCGAAGCCGCAAAGATTGAGGCGGAACAGGCACCGGGTGCACCCGTGCTGATCATTCCGCAGAGCAATGGCAGCATCGCCCCCACATTCAACGTAATCCAGACGGACTACAAGAACCTGCATGCCATGCTGGGCGGCACGCTGCACTATGCGAAAGAAGACAGCGAGAAGAAGAACCCAATAGGCTGGACCGCCCCACAAGCCGCCCTGCTGATGCAAGGTCCTTTTGAACTGGAACTGGTGAGCGGACGGAGCATCCTGATACCGAACGGCACGCTGCTGAGCAACCTGGGCGGTAAGCTGACGCTTACGGAAACGGCCAAGATAGAATGTACGTTGGAGGTGGCTATGCCGGAGGACGGTTCGCAGCCCTACGGCGTGTTTGACTCGAAAACCTTGCCCGAAGAGTGGGGAGAGCACAAGCTGCCTGCAGCGGGAGCAGCGGCGGCTGCCTCGGTTCAAAGTGAGGAGGCTACAAGCGAGGAGGCCACAAGCAAGGAGGGATAGTGTATGGCTGACCTGCTGGAACAACTGATAGAGATGGAGTGTGCGGATGCGCTGCTGGACAGCGGCGTGTCCGTTCCTCTTAAAAGGTGGAAGCTCCCATGGATGAAAAGTACGTTGGCGGTGCGTGTGACGATGAAGCGTCCGAGACTGCGCGGGCAGATTCTGCTGGCAAGGGAATACCTGAAGATGGGTGTTGAACCCGGGTGGCAGCCGAAGGACAAGATCGAGGAACTAAACTTTGTAGCGGAACATGGCAAGGCTGTGAGCCGTCTGCTGGCCTATACGGTGTGTCGGGGCTATGTGTCGCGACATGTAGGTATCGGTGTGACGGCATGGGTGCTCCGGAACCTTGTGGAGTGGAAGTATCTGATGGCGCTGTTCCGGACGTTTGAACGGCTGATGGGCACGAAGGATTTTATGCGTATTATCAGCTCGGCGGCGCGGGCGAACCCGATGACCCCGAGACTGAGCCAGGCAAGGATGGGGAGTTAAGAACCCGGTATGAAGGTTCCCATAGCCCTTTCGGTTTCGTGTGGCAGATAGCATCGGCAACGGGTTGGAGTGTGGACTACATCCTGGACGGTGTGAACTACCAGACATTGATACTGATGCTGAGCGACGCTCCGCGATATGTTCGACAGAAGGGAGGTAGCGGTAAGTGTGACAGTCACCCGGAGCGCAGCGCCGAGGATGAGGCGAACGATATAGTAGGATTTTTTCAAAGTAAACTGGAATGAGTAAACCTGTAGAAGTTGAATTTTTGATGAAGGACAAACTTACGCCCGGCATGAACAAAGCCGAGCGTGAGGCACTGGATTTGCGTAATACCGTCAGACTGTTGGAGGCTGAACTGGAGAGGTTACGTCTTGCAGGTGAGACAGCTGCCCCGAATCTGGACCAAAGTGCCAATATTGCGCAAATCCATGCGCTGGAGAAGCAGCTTGAGGAACTGCGCGCCCAGTTGAAAATGTTGCAAAACGAATCGGAATCTGTACAGGTCACTCCTGCAGATATACCTAATGCACAGCGCCAGTTCAACGGACTTCATAACAGCATCCAGCAGATGGCTCGTGAAATGCCTTCCTTGGCCATGGGACCGCAGATGTTCTTCCTGGCCATATCCAACAACCTGCCGATTTTTACGGACGAACTGGCCCGTGCCCGCAAGGAATACGATGAGCTGCAGAAGTCCGGCAAGAAAGGCACACCGGTATGGAAGCAGGTTCTTTCCTCACTTTTTTCCTGGCAGACGGCCATGACCACCGGCATCATGCTGCTGGTAATGTATGGTGACGAAATCTGGGATTGGACGAAAGACCTGTTCAGCGCCAAAAAAGGCGTGGATGAATTCAACATATCGCTGAAGGAAATGACCGAAATAGAGAAGGACGGCCGTGCCCAGATGGTGCGTACCCGCTTTGAGCTGAAATCGGTTATCAATGAAATAAAGAACTTCACCGGAAGCAAGGAACAGGAAAAGGCCAAGGTGGAGGAACTGAACCGCAAGTACGGGGAATCTTTCGGGTATTATAAAACACTTTCTGAATGGTATGATACCCTTATCCAAAAGAGCGAGGACTATGTACAGGTTCTGCTGCACCAGGCCAATGTCCAAAATCTTGTAAAAAAAGCTGCAGAAGCCGATGAAGAGGTGAATAAAATCAAGGCACAGAAACCGGAAGAGGCAGAAAGCGCCATGGGCTTTTTCGGGAAATGGGGACAATATATCATACAGTCCAACATGGCAGAATCCGGGCAGTTCTATGACGCACAGGCCGCCATTAAGAAACATGATCAGGAAGCTTATGACATACTGTTGAAAAATGCAGAAAACAAACGGGACGGTTATCTGAAAAAAGCGGAGGAAGAGGTAAAGAAAGCCGCAGAAGCAGCCAAGAAAGGAAATATCGGCGGGCATATCGACCCCAATCAGTCCGGGAAGAATCCGGAAGCGGAAGCCAAGCAACGGCTTGCCACAGAGCGCAGGCTGGCGCAGGATCTTGCCGTCTTGCAGGCTGAAAACCGGAAGGAAGAGATAGACCGCATGCAAGCCGGTACCGAAAAGAAACTGGCACAAATCGAATATGACTATAACGCGAGAAAAGAAGAAATTAACCGGCAGGAAGCCGACTGGAAGCGTGAGAACAAGGAAGCCGGTCTTTCCACCGGAGATAACGGACTTACCCGGGAGCAACAGGATGCACTTGAAAAAGCCCGTGCCTCAAACACCGAGTCCCGGAAAAAAGCGGAGACGGACGTGTACAGGGAAGAGGCGGAAGCCATGCGTGACTATCTGAAGGAATACGGTACTTTCCAGCAGCAGAAACTGGCCATCGCTGAAGAATATGCCGAGAAAATCCGCAAGGCACAGTCCCAGGGAGAAAGGCTGACTTTGGAGAAGCAGCGTGATGCGGCTGTGCACAAAGTGGACATGGAAGCCCTTACCCAGAAGATAGACTGGGGAGCAGCGTTCGGGGATTTGACCGGTCTGCTTGCAGACCAGATGAAGAACCTGCTTGGCGAACTTAAACAGTATGTCAAGACGGATGAGTTCAAAAAAACGGGAGCCGCAGACCAGCAGGTCGTTTACGATGCCATTGAACGTATTCAAAGCATGCTCCCCGGTGGCAACGGGACATTGGATTTTGCCCGGCTGCAAACGCAGATGCACGCTTTGGGAGATGCCGTAACACGCGTGCAAAATGCGGAACTGCAGCAGGAAGCGGCATTCGCCCGGTTAAAAGCGGCGCAGACCGATTACAACAAGGCTCTTGAAAGCGGTAACCAGGCAGAAATAGAACGTACCAAAATCGCTCTTCAAACGGCCCAATCGTCCAGCGCTTCAGCTGACGAAGAATACCTGAACGCCACCTCTGAAATGAAGGCGCTTGCCGGGGAGGTGAAAAGTGCCTCCCAGGACACGGTTGACGGGTTGAACATGGTATCCAACGGGTTGCACGGCTTTGCGAGCGGAACCTTGCAGGGATCATTTGAAGGAATCCAGAACATGCTTACCGGTCTTTCAAAACTGAATATCGGAGGCAAGGTCGGTGATGCCATCAGTCAGATGTCCGAGACCCTGTCAAGTGCCGGAGTCATCGGGCAGATCATATCGGCCATTCTCTCCATACTGGATTTGCTGAAAGACGGTATTGGCCCGATTATTTCATCATTGATAGACACCATTTTCAATGCGATAACCGGAATACTCGACAATATCCTCAGCGGGGACCTGTTCAAACAGATAGGCGGTTCACTTGTGAAAGGAATCGGAGGACTGCTGAATACGGTGTCTTTCGGAGGTTTCAACAAGCTGTTCGGCATCGGCGGAAACGCCAAGGAAGTGCAGGCGGCTATAGACCGTCTTACGGACCGGAACGAGAAACTGCAGACCTCCATCGAGGACCTGACCGATACCATCAAGGCGAGCAAGGGGACTAAATCGGTGGAAGCTTACCGGGATGCTTACAAATACCAGAAAGAAACGAATGCAAACTATCTGCAGATAGCGAAGGAACAGGCACGCTACAGCGGAAGTCACCACAGCTGGAACTACTACTGGGGTGGCTTCAGCCAGGCACAGATAGACAAGCTGAGCGGACAGATTGGCCGCCAGTGGGACGGGAACCTGTGGAGCCTGAGCCCGGAGGAGATGAAAGCGCTGCGCAGCAACGTGGACATGTGGACGCAGATACAGAACACCGGCAAGGGCGGTTACGGCGGGCGACTGACCGATAAACTGGATGACTACATAGCGCAGGCCGGCAAGCTGGAGGAACTGACCGACCAGCTGTATGAAGGGCTGACGGGCATTTCATTCGACGGTATGTACAGCAGCTTCATCGACAACCTGATGAACATGAAGTACGGAGCTAAGGAGGCTGCGGAGGATATATCCGAATACTTCATGCGGGCGATGCTGAGCAACAAGATCGGTGAGATGTACAGCGAAAAACTGAAAGGCTGGTGGGAGAAGTTCGGCAAGGCGATGGAGGACAACGAACTGACCGAGGCGGAACGGAATGCGCTGACTGAAGAGTACATGCAGTATGTGGACGAAGCCCTTGCCCTGCGTGACAACCTGGCGGCAGCCACGGGCTACGACAAGACCGAAGCCGGCGGTACCAGCCAGGGTGCGAAAGCGGGCGGCTTTACGGCCATGACGCAGGACCAGGGGACGAAGCTGGAGGGCATGTTTACCAGCGGGCTGCAGCACTGGAGCAGCATGGACGACCGGCTGGAAAGTGTGGCGGAAAAGATGGACACGGCCGAAGGCCACCTGGCCCGGATAGCCGAGAACACCGGTGTGAGCGCCGGACACCTGGGCGAACTGAAGGAAGTGATAAAGAAAATGATACGTGACGGACTAAAAGTGAAGTGATATGGGCAATATACTGAGCGGACTGGTGCTGGTGAACGGCACGGACATCTGGACGGAATACGGCGTGTTCCTGGTGGAAGACCGGCGCGGGGGCATGGAGAACCTGACGGCCATCCTGACCCCGAGCAAGGCCAAGAAGGATACGGCTGTGGACATACGGGAAGAGGACGGGGAAAAATACTCGGCAGTTCTTAACCCAAAGAACGAGGCGCGGGACGTGACGCTGCACTTTGCCCTGTACAACAAGACCCAGGCAGGCTGGATGAAGCAGTACTTTGCCTTTGTGAATTTCCTGAAGCAAGGGAAGGACGGCTGGCTGGAGATCCGTTTCCCCCAGCTGGACCTGCAGCTGCGGGTGAAGTATGCCGACTGCACGAAGTTCACCCCGCTGACCTATCTGTGGAGGGAAGGCGTGCATGCCGGAAAGTTCCGGGTAAAGTTCCGGGAACCGAAACCGATTATATAACCATTCAAACGCTATTAGAATATGCTTCTAACGATATATGACAAAGCCGGGACCAAGCGTGCGGACGTGGCTGTGAATGAAAGCTCGACGCAAAGCAAGGAGGTGCAGGGAGACAATGTGCTTTCCCTGTCGTTCAGCTATTATGACTTTCTGCCCCTGGACGTGAACGACTATACGGACTATCTGGGCGAACGGTACTGGCTGACGGAACGCTACACGCCGAAGCAGGTGAACGATGGTGAGTGGGACTATGACCTGAAGCTGTACGGCGTGGAGAGCCTGATCAAGCGGTTCCTGGTGCTGGAGACGACGGACGGGGACACGAACCCCCTGTTTACCCTGACGGCCACGCCCCGTGAGCATGTGGCCATGGTGGTGAAGGCAATCAATGACGGCATGGGCCACATTACCGACTGGAAGGTGGGTACGGTGGAAGGTGCGGAGCTGATCACGATAGACTACGAGGGCATGTACTGCGACGAAGCACTGAAAGCCATTGCCGAAAAAGCCGGCGGCAAGGTGGAATGGTGGATTGAGGGGCAGACGGTGAACGTGTGCCGCTGCGAGCACGGGGAAGAAATCACCCTTGGCTATGGGAAGGGGCTGACCTCGCTGGAAAGAGACACGAGCAACACGGCCAAGTTTTACACCCGCCTGTTCCCGGTAGGTTCGACCCGCAACATCGATGCGGAGAAATATGGCAGCCCCCGTCTGATGCTTCCCGGCGGAAAGAAGTACATCGAGCAGGGCGTGGAGGAATACGGCATCTATGACCATTACGAGCAGGATGCCTTCAGCGGCATCTTCCCCCGTCGGGTCGGTACGGTGAGCTCGGTACGCAGTGAGGAGGTGACGGACGATGAGGGGAAGAAATTCACCATCTATTACTTCCGGGACGGGGGGCTGAACTTTGACCCCAACCTGTACGAGCTGGCCGGCGAGACCAAGCGCGTGTCGTTCCAGACGGGCGACCTGGCCGGACTGGGAGAAAGCGATGACCACTACTTTGAGGTGAACTACGACAGTGCGGCAAGGGAATTTGAGCTGATTACCATCTGGCCCTACGATGACGACACCCAACTGCCGGGCGGCAAGCTGGTGCCCCGCGTTGGCGACACCTATATTCTGTTGAACATCCGGATGCCGGATGAGTATTACCGGCTGGCCGAAGAGGAATTTGCGGCAGCGGTTGAGGAGTACAACCGGGACCACTGGCTGGACATTGCCGCATATAAAGCTCCGACAGACCCGGTGTACATGGAGGAGCACGGCATTGACCTGTTTGTGGGCAGAC
>UMCS01022988.1_pt1 | contig 18910 bp, 16 predicted proteins | sample 1964281 | NCBI WGS metagenome assembly UMCS01 (sample SAMEA4835973, study PRJEB28245) | human gut metagenome | biome: gut microbiome; material: fecal sample | place: Denmark | collected 2008
GCTTACAGTGTCTCAAATCTCTTTACGCCCTTGCGCTTGAGCCTTGAAAAGGATATCACGGTTATTATTGCTATGACCGCCGTCGCGATCATCAGCGCGAATACATTCGGCAGCACCTGCACCGCGAACAGATAGACCGCGATGAGCACGATGATATACGCCCAGCCGAGGCACATCGCGAGCATGATGCCGAGACTCTGCTTGACCGCTCCGCTCTCACTGCTCCAGGTGAGGTTGGGCATCCTGATATTTACTCTGAGCCCCGAAACGGCGCATAGGAGCGTGAATATCTGCGGCAGGATAATCATGACCGCCGCCGTGAGAAGCTCCGGCTTGAGGGCAATACAGAAGCATATGCTGCATATCAGTGCGGGGACGGCGGTGAAGAGCATATGGAGCTTCAGCTTCGCTCTGAGAATCTGCCACGAGGTGACGGGGAGCGAGCGGGCTATCCAGAGGCTCTTGCCCTCGAGGGATATCGCGGGCGCGGTGAGTATATTCATAGAAGAGAGCAGGCATAAAAGTAAGCACGCGAAGGTCGGGGCATATTCCAGCAAATCCTCATCCATTCGGGTGACAACGCCGATAAACCAGTCACTTTTTATCAGCGAGAAAACAGCGACGGCTATCATAAACAGCGCCCCGAGCGAGCAGTTGAGCATATAAGACGGGCTCGAGAGGAAGTGGTTTATCTCGCGGCGCAGAAGCGCGCGGTCGGTGCCCTGCTGCTTGACCGTCTTCTCTTTGTAGACTGTCTTTGCGGTCTTTCCGCTGCTCGTGACGAGCTTTAAGAATGTGCGCGACATTATGAGCCACGTCGCGGCGAGCAGAGCGAGAATGATGAGTGAAATTATAATTGTCGGGAGAACATCGCCCGCGAACGCCTTGCCGAAAATATAGAGCAGATAGGCGGACGTGCGCACCTTTGCGGCAACAGCCGCGCTATTTGCGACGATGCCGGTGATTATCTCGTTCGCTCTGAAGTAGACATAGTAGTAGCCGCCGAGAAACGCTATTGAAACTATAACTGTTATAATGCTCTTGTTTTTTAATTTAACTGCGATTTTTGCAACGACCCAGCCGAGTATGCACGACAGTATAAGCACGAGAACAGTCACCATAACGGCCATTATAACGGCGGTTATGCCGGATATTCCGGGGTGCGCGGTTATGAAATATACGCCGACGGCGGGGATTACCACAACGCCGGAATACATCAGCCCCATGAGATAGACTCCGATGAGGCGCGCCGCCATGATATCGCGCACTGGAATGGGCATCGAGAGCAGAAGGTCGTTGTCCTTTGCGTCATAGAGGCTCGAATATGTGTTGAACACGCTGCCGAAAACGCCGAAAAGCGCAGCGGTAGCGCCCATAATGGCAAAATAGAGCCAGCTCATGCCGTAGGCTATCAGCGGGCGCATCGAATATGACATATAGCAGAACATTCCGCCGATGGCAAAAATCATGAGCAATATGAACAGCACTATCGAGAACGTCGCCGAGCGTGCAGATTTGCCCTTGCCCGTCTTGCGGTCAATGAAGAAACTGCGGTTGAGTTCGAGAAGCTGTTTCTTTATCAGTGTTTTCAGCATTCTTCTCCCTCCAGTTCGAGGAACACGTTCTCAAGGCTGGAGTCGCCCTTGACCTCTTCCATTGTGCCGGAGCGGATGAGCTTTCCGCTTTTTATTATCGCGACCTTGTCGCAGAGCTTTTCGGCAACTTCGAGCACATGGGTCGAGAAGAATATTGCGCCGCCGGAGTTGCAGACCTCGCGCATCATGCCCTTTAACAGATGCGATGCGGCGGGATCGAGACCGACGAAGGGCTCGTCCATGATGATTAACTTGGGCTCGTGGATCCATGCGGAGATTATCGCGAGCTTCTGCTTCATGCCGTGGGAATATGCCGAGATGGGCTGCGCGAGGTCGGCGGTCAGCCCGAACATATCGGCATATTTATGTATGCGCTCGCGGCGGTCGTCGGCGCTGACGCCGAAAATATCAGCGATGAAGTTCAGATATTTTATTCCCGTCATGTATTCGTAGAGGTCGGGATTGTCGGGGATATAGGCTATGATTTTTTTGCAGGCGAGCGGGTCATCTTTTATCGAGATGCCGTTTATCGTTATCTCGCCCTCGTCGAACTGCAAAATGCCGACAACGGATTTTAGCGTTGTGGTCTTGCCCGCGCCGTTGTGGCCGATGAAGCCGTATATCTCGCCGGGCGCGATATGCAGCGTCAGGTCGTCAACAGCCTTTTTCTCGCCGTAGGTTTTGGTCAGGTTTTTGATGTTAAGCATAATGTCTCCTTTTCGTCCGCCGGAGCGGACAGATATCTTTTCCCTTTTCTATATTAGTATATTTTACGCTGCCGGTCAATCCGGCTATGTTTTATTTTACGAACTCTTCACAAATCGCCGCGAATTTCTTTTCGCTCGGTATCTCGTGCGTTATGAACTTTCCGTTATAGAACAACGAAAATGCGGTGTAGGCGCAGGGCGCGTTTTGAGCCTGCTCGCGCGATGAGATATGCACGGCGCTCAGCGGAAGATTCATATCGTTTGCCATGTTTTCAATTAGCGGAACATATTTCGCCGTAAACGGGCACTGGCTTGTATAAAATATCTCGAACCCGCTGCTGTCAGTCTGAGCGCTCTTTGCTTGCTCACGAAAGCGCGGAGCGGGCGCGGACGGATCAAACGGCAGATACAGCAGCTCGAAATACGGCTTTGCCGAATCGGCTTTTATGAAGCCCTTATATTTCAGATATTTCGGGTCGGCAAGAAAACCGCGCTTCTTCGCCGACGAGAGTATGCAAAGCCCCGATTTGTCCTTTTCGCGGCTGTCGCGGATACATTCGTTGAGCAGGTCGTTTGAATATCCGTGTCCTTTGAAAGAGCCGGAGACCCAGAGACAGTCGATGAACATATAGCCGGGCGCGTCTATCGGCGCCCATGCATTTTCGGCGGGGATATACTCAATAAAGCACTTCCCGCGCGCGTCGGCTTTTAAAAATACCAGACCCTCGCCGAGCCTTTCGGCAAGCCATTGCTTTTTTGCAATGACCTGCGGATCCTTGGCGTTTGATATTGCACAGCATATGTGCTCGCTCTCGAGATTTTCGGGTGACAGGCGAATGTAGTCCATGGTGTCCTCCAATAACAATTATAAAACACTCGTTTTATAACAGCTGTTATAATTATATCACACTTTTTGCCGATGTCAACAAGGCAGACTAAAAAATGATATTTGTCGAATTGGGCTTTATATTTTCGCTCTGAACCGCCATTTTACGCCGAATAAAAAATAACCGCCGCGAACTTTCAAATGAAAGATACTGCGGCGGTTATTCGGCTGTTTTTCAATCCTGATGTAATTCGTCTTCAGCCCATTTGATCGGGTTGTCGTCAATATATTGCCATTTGATTTGATAATCGTATTCGTCACGGATTATATGGTGATAAAAACCTTTTTGCCAAATTGATTTTTTGACTTGCTTAGTTACGGAACCTTTGAACTGTTGTATTATGCGGTCGCCCCTACGGCAATGTGGGACAATATGGGCTTTCTGTCATCTATGCAAATTGTGATAAAATATGCTCCGTTTTGCGAATAGTCGTAATCTTTCAGCCTGTTAGGCTTTCTTCTCTGCTGTTCCATGGCATATATTTCACTGCGCAAACTGGCTGTTGTAGAGCTTTGTATAGAATCCGTTCTTCGCGAGCAGCTCTTCGTGCGTGCCCTGCTCGGCGACCTTGCCGTCCTTCATGACGAGAATGCAGTCGGCGTGGCGGATGGTCGAGAGTCTGTGCGCCACGACGAACGAGGTGCGCCCCTGCATGAGCGTGTTGAACGCATCCTGAACCTTCAATTCCGTTCTGGTGTCTATCGATGAAGTCGCCTCGTCGAGAATGAGCATCGGCGGCTTCATGAGCATGACGCGCGCGATGCAGAGCAGCTGTCTTTCACCCTCGGAGAGTCCGTCGTCGTCGCCGATGACGGTGTCGTAGCCGTTTTTGAGGCGCTTTATAAAGCTGTGAGCGCGTGCTGCCTTGGCGGCGGCGATTATCTCTTCATCCGTGGCGTCGGGCTTGCCGAACGCTATATTCTCGCGGACTGTGCCGTTCTTTATCCAGGTATCCTGGAGCACCATGCCGAAATGGTGTCTGAGACTGTGGCGTGTGATGCCATTTATATTCTCGCCGTCAACCTTTATGCTGCCGCCGTCAACGTCGTAGAAGCGGAGCAGGAGATTGATAAGCGTAGTCTTGCCGCAGCCTGTCGGACCGACAACGGCTATTGTCTTGCCGGACGGGGCGAAGAAATCGAAGCCGTCGATGAGCTTTTTGCTCTTGTCATATGAGAAGCGGACATTGTCGAACTCCACGCTTCCCTCGGGATCGCTGAGCGCCGAGCAATTTTCGTCCGACTCCTCGGGTTTTTCGTCTATGAGCTCGAATATTCTTGCCGCGCAGGCGAGGGCATTCTGAAGCTCTGTCACGACGCCGGAAATCTCGTTGAACGGCTTTGTGTACTGGTTCGAGTAGGCGAGGAAGCTGACGAATCCGCCGACGGTCACCATGCCGCCGATAGCGAATATTCCGCCCATGAGCCCGACTACGGCGTAGATAAGATTGTTGATAAATCTGGTGGTCGGGTTTGTAAGCGACGAGAAGAATATGGATTTGAGCGAATATTTGCGTAGCTTTTCGTTGCTCTCGTCAAATCTTTCAACCGCTCTGTCTTCATATGAAAACGCCTGAACGGTCTTTTGATTCTGTATCATCTCGTTGATGAGCGCTGTCTGCTCGCCGCGGGTCTCGGACTGCTTTTTGAACATCGAATAAGTACGGCGGGCTATAAAACGCGCCGTGAACAGCGATATCGGGGTCAGCACGACGACCGCGAGAGTGATGAGCGGCGATATAGTGAGCATGAAAACGAGCGTCACGGCTATCGTGACAATGCCTGTGAAAAGCTGGGAGAAGCCGAGAATCAGTCCGTCGGCAAACTGCTCCGCGTCCGCCGTTATGCGGCTGACGATGTCGCCGTAGGGGTGGGAGTCGGCGAACGCCACGGGCAGGGTCTGCATATGCGAAAACGCCTTTGAGCGTATGTCGCGCACGGTGTTATAGGCTATGCGATTGTTGATGATGTTCATCACCCACTGGAGCACTCCGCCGGCGATGGCGCAGATCAGAATGCCGAAAAGACACTTCTTTATGACTTCAAAATCAACGTTGCCGTGCAGCTTTATTCCGTCTATCGCGCGTCCGGCGAGGACGGGGATATAGAGCGAGAGAATGACGCTTGCAACGGAGAGGATGAGCGAAAGGAACAGCAGAAGCTTAGAGCGGCCGATGACCGCGATAACTCGCTTGAAAACGGTTTTGTTCTTCACGGTTACGCATCCTCCTTTTCAAGCTGGGAATCGAAAATTTCTTTGTAGACTTCGCACGAGCGCAGAAGCTCGTCGTTCGTGCCCATGCCGACTATCTCGCCCTCGTCGAGAACTACTATGGTATCGGCGTTTCTTATCGCCGCAACGCGCTGTGACACAGTGATGACAGTCGGGGCAAAGTCGGTGTTTCTCAGCGCCTTGTTCAGCGCCGCGCCGGTGGCGTAGTCGAGTGCGCTCGCTGCGTCGTCGAGGATGAGCACCTCTGGTTTTCTGACGAGGGCGCGGGCTATAGTCATTCTTTGGCGCTGACCGCCCGAGAGATTCTTGCCCTCCTGTTCGAGGACGAAGTCGAGCTGTCCGCTCTTGTCCTCTATCATCTGCTTTGCCTGCGCCGTTTCGAGCGCCTGCCAGATTTCTTCATCCGTAGCATCCTGCTTGCCGAAGCGGATATTGTCCCTGACAGTGCCGGCGAACAGGGCTTTTTTCTGCGAGACGACGCCTATTTTCGAGCGCAGAGCCTTTGTGTCGTAGTCGCGCACGTCAACGCCGTCAACGAGCACGCACCCGCCGGTGACATCGTAGAATCGCGGAATAAGATTGACGAGCGAGGTTTTGCCCGAGCCGGTCGAGCCGATAACACCTATCGAGCTGCCGCGCTTTATTTTGAGGTCGATATTGTGCAGCGATTCTTCGCTGCCGTTATATGACAGGCACGCCTTGTCAAACTCAACTGAGTATTCGCTGTTTTCGTTGCCGTTGATTACATGACCGGGGACGGTGCCGGGCTCGATATCGAGCACCGATTGAATTCGGTTGCCGCAGGCAATCGCCTTTGTGACGCTGATTATGAGATTCGCGAGCTTTATCAGCTCAACGAGGATCTGTGACATGTAGTTATAGAGCGCAACGACCGCGCCGCGCGAAATGGCGCCGGAATCAACGCGTATTGCGCCGACATATATCAGTGCGATTATCGCGAGGTTTATGAGCACGAAGGTTGCGGGGTTCATGAAAGCGGATATCCTGCCGACCGCCGTCTGCATCTCGGTCAGGGCGCTGTTCTTGGCGTCAAAGTCCGCAATTTCCTCTTCCTCTTTGCAGAACGCTCTGACAACGCGGGTGCCGAGCAGGTTTTCGCGCGTCTTGCTCAGCAGCCCGTCCAGTTTTTGCTGAACCTTGCGGTACATCGGGATGCACACGAGCATTATCGCGAACACGACCGCGGCGAGAGCGGGCACCGCAACGACGAACACGAGCGACGATTTTACATCGACCGTGAACGCCATTATCACCGCGCCGAATACGACGAACGGCGAGCGCAGGACGAGACGCAGGGTCAAATTTGTTCCGGTCTGAACCTGATTTATGTCGCCCGTCAGGCGGGTTATAAGCGTCGGCGCGCCGAGCGAATCGAGCTGGGAATAAGAGAGCTTGCCGATATGCTGGAAGAGCGCGTGGCGGATATCGGTAGCGAAGCCGACCGACGCTTTCGCCGAGAAATACTGCGCCACAAGCGTACTGCAAAGACCCAGTATGCCGAACAGACCGAGCAGCAGGCAGCGTTTGATAATATAAACCTTGTCGCCGTTCTCTATGCCGATGTCGATTATAGTTGAGACTATCAGCGGAACAATCAGCTCGAACGCCACTTCAATGAGCTTGAAAAACGGCGCGAGAATACTTTCAATTTTGTATTTTTTCAAATACTTCAAAAGCTTTGACATGCTATTCTCCTCTTGTTTTATACTGCATTCTATAATGGTATATAATACCCTAAATAATACCATGAAAACGGCTTTTTTTCAAGATGCTGCGGCTATTTCCCGTTCCTTGACAGAGACGGGGAGCAGTGATAAACTTATGCGTTGTAGAAAAGAAACGGTGTGGTGAACGATGAAAGAAAAGGCTCTCAAAAAAGAGGAAGAGCTTCTCGAATGCGAAAAGCTCTGGATATTTGCCGTTATGATAGCGGTCGGCGGATTTTTCGGCGCATATACTTATGTTCAAAAGGGCGGCGTGTTCTGCAACGCGCAGACGGCGAACTTCGTGCTCATGGCGGTTCAGCTCGGGCGCGGGAACTGGCGCAAGGCGCTGTATTATCTTCTGCCCGCTTCGGCTTATCTGCTCGGCACGGTCATTTCGGAATTTCTGCCCAAGCATATAAACCGCCGTAAGATAGTTCGCTGGGACACGGCGTTCGTGGCGTTTGAAATGGCGTGGATATTTGCGCTCGGCTTCGTCCCGGACGATGCGCCGCCGCAGATCTGCCAGGTGGCTGTGAATTTTATCGCTTCGATGCAGTTCAATACATTCCGCCAGGCGAAAAAGATTCCGATGGCGACTACCTTCTGCACCAACCATGTCCGCCAGGTCGGCTCGAACCTCGTCAAGTGGCTTCGCAGCGGAAATAAAGAGGCGCGCGGCAAGATGTTCGCGCATCTGCTGATGATAGGCTCGTTTGTCGCGGGCGCGGTCGCTTCAACTTTTCTCTGCGGCTATCTCGGCGGCAAGACCATCTGGTGCGCCGAAATATTGCTCGCGATAGTGTTCTTTGCGCTCCTGCGCGCCGATCTCGGCGAGGAGCATGATAAACTCGATGTTGTTCCGCACGGTCATTGATGACAAGCTGTTAAGCTTTACATAATTTATAAATAAAAAAACAAAAGCTCCCATGCATCCCCGAATATGTTGATATATCGGGAAAGTTGCACGGGAGCTTTGATTTTTGCGCTAAAAAATGAGCGCGTAAATTGTAAAGTAAATCGCTTTACAATTTATTTTAGCCCATTATGGGTATCTCAAGGAATGTGTAGGTGAAACAATTGATAATATAGAAAATAAATGCGGCCGTCGGGACTGCATATCCCGCGAATTTTTTCGCTTTGCTATCGGAAAGTGAAGAATACATCGCTGCGCAGGCGATGAGCGTGAACATCTCGGTGTAGTAAAACACGCGCTGACCGGAGGCGTAGACGGACGAAGAGAATCCGAGCACTGCGGCGCAGCAGACAGCGGCGCTGAACAGTACGCCGACGGTGAACCAGAGCTTTTTGTTCTTTTTGATGAGCGCCGCTATAAGAATGAAAATACTAAAGAGAAAGACAAAACAGAGCGCGATAACCGCGAGTTCGAGCGGAAGGTAATTGCCGCTCTTGAACATCTTTTCAAAGCCTTTGTCCGGGGTGGTGCGGCGGATAATAATATATGCGGCGTTGACTCCGACGCACAGCACTGAGGCGAATATTGCAAAGACTGATATAATTTTCTTTATTTTCCGCGAACCGCCGAACGCTTCATATACCGATGCGCCGAGCAGAACGAGAAAAACAGCTGCTGTTATCAGCGAGAAGAAAAATGAAAATGCAAAATAATTTGAAAATCCGCAGAGCAGTCTTTCAAATATATTCATTTTAGAGAATCTTTCAAAACCCGCTGCCGCTTCCATTGCTCCGCGCCCGCGAAGTCCGGGCGAGAGAACCAACCCCGCGGCGAAAGCCGCGCTCGGCAGGAGCGGGATGAATTGACGGAATCCGAGTTTGCATTGATATGCCGAAAAAATCAGCAGAATCACTTGCAGCGCGAGCACCGCGGCGCAGGACTGCTCCTGAGATGCCGCGACGACAGAAGCAATCGCGGCGGCGACATATGCCATGGGATTCACGCGCCCGCCGAACACCTCGAATGTGAGCGGAGTCACCGTGATAAGCAAGGCGGTGAACGGAACGAGGAATGTGAACGAACCCGCAAACCAAAACACCGACGGGTTGAGGCATGGCAGGAATACTGCCAACGGCACCGAGCAGGCGAAGATATATCTCTGTTTTGCATCTGCCTTTTCGCCTAAAAAGTCCGACAGGCGGCAGAGAAAATACATTATATATATTATCAGCGCGGCGATGAACAGCTTCCAGAAAATGAGCGGCAGGCGCAGGAAGTTTATCATCAGCCATTCGCCGACTATCCGCCCGGACACGGTCGTGTACCGCTCGTGCAGCCAGCTTGTTACCGTGAATCCGTTTCGGTGGAGTATGCCGAGAAAGTGACCGTCGTCGGTTTTTAGTATCAGCCGCGTGAATACTGTGCAGAAAAACAGCACGGCGGCGGAGAATGCGGCGATTATCGAGCGCGGAGAGTTTTGAAATTCTTTCAGCTTTTCTCTCATCTTTCGCCACCTCCCGCCAACGCATACGGATTTTCGGCGGTTCCGCTTCCGCAAAGAACGAGAATACCGCTGCGAAGATACATTGCCGGGCATACGCCGCACAGCTCGTCCGCCGCGAGCGTTTTATAGAATCCGCCGGTCGTGGTGACCGCCGTAACGCTGCTCTGATTCGTTGAAACCGGGGAGCTTGTCCAATACCAGCAGTATTTGCGCAGAGTTAAATAGCGCGAAGTATCATTTTTGATGCACTGCTCGGTCGGGCTTCTGCGGCGGTCGGCGGTGCTTATATTTTTGAGCATATCTTTTGACGGCAGGAATATTGAATCGCCGTTTTTGTCAGGCGATATGAGCGAAAGGTCAAACTCTGAAAAATTCTCCGGACTTAAAAATCCGCTCTCCGAATTGAGCCATGCGCGCAGGGGAGAGGCGAGATAATCGGAACTGCCGATGCCGTCCTCAGACGGGTCGAACGCCCTGAAGCACAGCACTTTTTCGCTCATGAGCAGAGTTTTGCCGCCCGTTTCGATGATTCTCCATACAATAGGCTCGCCGAGATATGAGCCGATGGCTATTCTGTCGCCGCTCTTGAGCGTGACTTCCCGCGATTCATTTCCACCGACGCTGACGGACGAAGAAAACAGCAGGTGAGCCGATGCGCTTTTGATTTTTGCGTTCCCGATAAAAGTCAGCGCAAATAGCAATATTGCCGCAATTGCAGCCGCTCTGAAAGCCTTTTTCATCGGTTCACCCCTTCTGCTTTATTTTACATATACTATGTCGAGCTCGTTGCAAGGTCCGCCCAGCTTCTGCTTCCCGGCGGAGTTGAGCCCGAGCATGCCGTTTGCCGCGAAAAATTCGCTCTCGATAACGCACGGCTTGTTGAGATTCTTGAGCTGAGTCGCTTTTGTGCCGGTCGTGTTGCCGATGCCCTTGACATACATCGACGAGCAGTTGCCGCCGTTTAGCAAAAACGCATTTCTCGCGCCGTATGCTATGAGGACTTTCATCATATTGTCGAGCGGCATAAATTCGCCGACAGCCATGATATACTTGTTCTCCGATATCTGCGCGAACACCGTGCGGTTGTGATAATAAGTGTCGTGCTCGTTGGTCGCCTTGCCGTTTGTTATGACTTGCCGCTGGTAGCGCAGGGAATTGTAAACACCCTGCGAGATGTACGATTTGCAGTTTTCGTTTGTGAGCGTTTCGACTTTCCATGTGCCGTTTCTGTAGATCAGCAGTCGCTTTTGCCCGCTGCCGTCGGTCGAAACTACCGAGCCGCTGCGAATTGTCGGCGCGCCTTTTTTATATGTTGAGCCTGCCTCGCCGTTTATCGCTATGAGCGCGCCGCTCTTTCTGCCCATATCTTCGACCTTGCCGACATTCGTGCCGAGCAGCTGTTGGCTCGATGCAACGCCGATGTGCTCGGGAGAGCAGGTGATTATCGCGACATTGATTATGGGCTGATAAGTGACTGTCTTGTCGTAGTCGATAGCGCCGTCAGCGTTCGCTTTTTTGAAAGCCTGAGTTATCTGCGGCCCATAGGCTATTCGATGGATTTCTATATTCACTCCGTTTGAATTGAGCTTCCACGCCCTGAGCACTTTTGCTCCGGTGATGCTTTTGACGCTTCCTGCGCTGACTTCAAGCTTGCCTTTTGAAGCTGAGCCGGAATTATTCGATTTTGCAGTTGCTGCGGGCTTCGATGCCGGCTTGTCTGCCGTCGGTTTCTGTGCGCTCTGAGCAGTGCTCGGCTCTGCGGATTCGGATACCGCTTCGGAGCTCGTCTCTTCTGCACTCGTCTGCGCATTGACTTCTGCCGCAGTTGTGTTTTCTGCCGCGGTCGTGCCGGGCTCGGGCGTTTTTGTACCGCATGCCGTGAAGCTTATAAGAATGAGCAGGCACGCAAGCAAAACTGTAAATAATCTTCTTGTCATATGTATCCTCCTCCTGAATATTTCTTCCAAATCGATTATATCATTGTGCCTCGCTCAATTATATGCTGCAAGCGCATTTTGACAAATAATTTTTCGTCATTTTGCACTCTTTTTTATATAGTATATGTGTATAATCTTTCGCAATTTCCGCTTTAATGCGCTGATACTTTATGATATAATTAAAGCAGCGGCGGGCGAGTATGCATATGCTAACCGAACTTGCCGCACCCGATATGCATCGTTTGTGCATAAATTCTCTGAAAGGGTGAAGATATATGAAATATGCTGTAGTTCTCTGCGACGGCATGGCGGATTATCCCGTTGAGGCTCTCGGCGGCAAGACGCCGATGGAAGTTGCAAAGAAGCCCAATATCGATGCGCTCGCGTCGAAGGGTGAAGTCGGACTTGTCAGAACCGTTGCCGCCGGACTCAAACCCGGCAGCGATGTTGCAAATATGAGCGTGCTCGGATTCGATCCGAAGAAGTGCTACACCGGTCGCTCGCCCCTTGAGGCGGTCAGCATCGGAGTCAAGATGAGCGAAACGGATATTGCTCTGCGCTGCAACCTTGTCACCTTGAGCGACGAGGCGGATTACGGCGCAAAGACCATGCTCGACTATTCCGGCGGCGATATCTCGACCGAAGAGGCGGCGCAGATAATCGAGACCGTGCAGGAGCATTTCGGCAGCAGTGAGTTTGATTTTTACAGCGGCGTGGCTTATCGCCATTGCCTTATTGTACATAACGGCACGACGGATCTCGGCAAGATGACCCCTCCGCATGATATCTCCGGCAGAGTTATCGGCGAGTATCTTTCGACTTCTCCAAACGCCGAAAAGCTTATCGCCATGATGCGCGAGAGCTACGATCTTCTTAAAGATCACCCCGTGAACAAGAAGAGAATCGCCGAGGGCAAGCTCCCCGCAAATTCAATCTGGCTCTGGGGCGAGGGAAGCCGTCCTGCTCTGCCGTCCTTTGAAGAGAAGTTCGGCGTGAAAGGCAGCATCGTCTCGGCAGTCGACCTGCTCAAGGGCATCGGCATCTGCGCCGGCATGAACACCCCCGAAGTCGAGGGCGCAACCGGCTATATCGACACGAATTTCGAGGGCAAAGCGAACGCTGCAATCGACGAATGGCGTAAAGGTCAGGACCTTGTCTATATCCATGTCGAGGCTCCCGACGAGTGCGGCCACAGAAACGAGCCCGAGAATAAGGTCAAAGCGATCGAGCTTATTGACAGCCGTATAATGCCTATAATCCTTGACTATCTCAACACTCAGGACGATTATAAAGTCATGGTTCTGCCGGATCATCCGACCCCGATATCGACCCGCACCCACGCATCCGACCCCGTGCCGTATCTGATTTATCGTAAAGGCAAAGAGCTTGACAGCGGCGTTGCGAGCATAAATGAAAAATCAGCATCCGAGACCGGCAATTTTGTTGATCCCGGCTTCGACCTTATGGGTCATTTTCTCAAAGACTGACAAAAAGGAGGAGACAAAATGAGCTTTAATATAGAAACAAAGTGCGTGCAGTCCGGCTATACTCCGAAAAACGGCGAGCCGCGCGTTGTGCCGATAGTCCAGAGCACGACATATAAATACGAATCGAGCGAGCAGATGGGCAGGCTCTTCGATCTGCAGGAGTCCGGATATTTCTACACCCGTCTCCAGAACCCGACAAACGACTGCGTAGCCGCGAAGATAGCCGACCTTGAGGGCGGCGTCGGCGCGATGCTCACTTCGTCCGGCCAGGCGGCGTCGTTCTTCTCTGTTTTCAATATCTGCTCCGCAGGCGACCATGTCGTTGCCGCGTCCGCGATATACGGCGGAACTTTCAATCTTTTCAATGTCACGATGAGAAAGCTCGGCATCGATTTCACTTTTGTTCGCCCCGATGCGACGGAGGAGGAGCTCAACGCGGCATTCAAAGATAACACAAAAGCCGTGTTCGCCGAGACTATCTCGAACCCCTCACTCGTCGTGCTCGATATTGAGAAGTATGCGCGAGCGGCTCATTCCCACGGCGTGCCGCTGATAGTCGACAACACTTTCCCAACCCCGATAAACTGCCGCCCGTTTGAGTTCGGCGCGGATATAGTTACCCATTCGACCACAAAATATATGGACGGCCACGCGACAAGCGTAGGCGGAGTTATAGTTGACAGCGGCAACTTCGACTGGACTCAGAACGACAAGTTCCCGGGACTCACGACTCCCGACGAGTCGTACCACGGTGTTGTATACACCGAGCAGTTCGGCAAGGCTGCATATATAACGAAGTGCACAACTCAGCTCATGCGCGACCTTGGCTCAATTCAGTCCCCGATGAACGCATTCCTGCTCAATCTCGGACTTGAAACGTTGCATTTGCGCATGCCGCGCCACTGCTCAAACGCTCTCGCCGTTGCAAGGTTCCTGAAGGCTCATCCGAAGATCGAGTCCGTCCGCTATCCCGGCCTCGAGGGCGACGAATACTATGACCTTGCGCAGAAGTATATGCCCAACGGCACCTGCGGCGTCATTTCGCTGAGAATAAAAGGCGGCAGAGAGGACGCGGTCAGATTCATGGACAGCCTCAAGCTCGCGGCGATAGTCACCCATGTTGCGGACAGCCGCACCTGCTGCCTGCACCCGGCGAGCACGACTCATCGCCAGCTCACCGCACAGGAGCTCGACGACTGCGGAGTCTATGAAAATCTTGTCAGACTTTCTGTCGGAACAGAGAATGTCGATGACATAATCGCCGATCTTGACGCGGCTCTCGCGAACGTCTGAGGTTAGCAAAATAGACAAAAATCACGCGTAAAATTTTATGCATAAAACCCGGCTGCAAGTTTTCCTGCAACCGGGTTAATTTTTTTGTCACTGCATATGCGGCTTATGCGGAATATTTCCATATAGTTATTAAAATCAAACTGTAAAGTTTTTTACTTTACGCATATATTCCAAATAGTCATCAAAATATAAAAGTTATCCACATTATCCACATAGTTATCCACATCAGCAAGGAGAAAAGCTTTACCGCTTGCGGAAAAGAATCAATGAATAATTGCTGAATATCGAATGAATGTCAATGAATAAATTCAAAAGTGCACAAAAAATACCGCCCGAATTTCTGAAGGAAAAAACACGGGCGGTTTCAATATTTTTATGTTGCTCAGTCGATGAACGGGAGACTTCTGACGAGATCGTTTATCCCGCCGAGCGAACCGTGGAAGAAGCTGCGTATCATTTCAAACACAGTCATCGACGCGGTTATAGCAAACAGCACTCCGACGATTATCGCAATAATAACTGCGAGTCCCACGCCGACCGCGAGACCTATCAGCGTGAACTGACCGATACCATTTGCGACCTTCGGCTTGTCGCTCTTCCATATAAGATAGAGCACGAGGCTGACGAACGGCAGGAACCACAGCAGCGGACCGAAGAAGCCGAGGAAAAATCCGAGAACTTTCCATCCGCCGGTGTTTTCACTTTCCTGCTCGGGCTTCTTGTTCGCTTTCGGCTGAACAGGTGCGGGAGCAGGCAGGGAAGCCGGCTCTTTCGGAATATCATTATGTACGGGCTGAGTATCTTCTGCGGCGGTCTGCTCCTGTGCCGCGCGTCTGGCGTCGCTCTCCGCGAGGCTCACCGGTTCGCCGCAATATGGGCAGACCTTGAATCCGTCTTCGAGCTGTTTTCCGCAATTTCTGCAAAACATAATATCACTCTTTCGTTTTTGTGTCCGCGCAGATTACTTGTCGCCCGACTTCTTTTCGAGCTTGCGCTTGTTGCCTTTGTCGTCTATTATATATGTATTGTCGAGCTGGGCTGTAAGGCTCGCCTTGAAATCGGCGACATACTGCTTTTTGAGACCCTCCCATTCGGCGAATTCCTCTTCGCTCAGATCCCTCTCCTGCGACAGGTGATAGAGATCGTTCATGCGCTTTATCTCTTCTTTTTTCATGTCTGCCTCCGTGAGCTTATATAATACATTTATTATATACTATGCCGGGGATAAAGTCAATTTGAGCGGTAGATTGTCGATTTTATCGCGCTATCGGCAAAATTTTTCGTAAATCATAAGCGAGCAAATGGTATGAAAAAACGAGAAAACTTGAGAAAAACGGAGATAGCAAAACATAAATTAAAATTTAAAGAAAAAGTGCTTGACAAGCATAGAGCGATGTGGTAATATATCGTAGCATTAAGAAATCGGAGGTAACAAGTATGTCAACTTATATGCCCAAAGCGGGCGACATCACCCGTAAGTGGTATGTCATCGATGCTGCCGGTAAGCCTCTCGGCAAGGTAGCAGTTCAGGCTGCCGTCCTTCTTCGCGGCAAGCATAAGCCCACATTCGCTCCTCACGCCGACTGCGGCGATCATGTAATCATCATCAACGCTGAGAAGGCTGTCCTCACCGGCAACAAGCTCAACCAGAAGATGTATTATCATCACACCGGCTATATCGGCAACATGAAAGAGGTCAAGTACAGCACCCTCATGAAGACAAAGCCTGAGTTCGCTGTCGAGCTTGCAGTTAAGGGTATGCTGCCCGATTCTACTCTGGGCCGCACCGCTCTGACCAGACTCCGCGTTTACAGAGGCGCTGAGCACAAGCACGAAGCACAGAAGCCCGAAGAGTGGGCGCTTTAATGAAGGGAGGCAATAAATAATGTACGATTCAGTTCCTTACTTCTACGGCACAGGCCGCAGAAAGAAATCAGTCGCCAGAGTCCGTCTTTATGCCGGCACCGGCAAGATCATCATCAACGACAGAGAGATTGACAATTATTTCGGCCTTGAGACCCTCAAGCTCATCGTCCGCCAGCCTCTCGCTCTTACAGGCACCAGCGAAAAGCTCGATGTCATCTGCCGCGTCAACGGCGGCGGCGTGACCGGCCAGGCAGGTGCTATCCGCCATGGTATCTCCAGAGCGCTCCTTCAGTATGATGCAGAGCTTCGCCCCGCACTCAAGAAGGCAGGCTTCCTGACCAGAGACCCGAGAATGACCGAAAGAAAGAAATACGGTCTCAAGGGCGCTCGCCGTGCACCCCAGTTCTCGAAGCGCTGAATTTTTACCGCTTACAAGACGAATATCAGCTCCCGGGCAGCATTGCTGTTCGGGAGTTTTTCTGCATTTTTGAAGGGCTTTTTGTGCCCGACAGCTTTTTTTGGAGGCAAACTCCCGAGTTTTCGGTTATTTCTTGAAAAATCAATGCGTTGTGATATAATTAATATTGAGAAATGAGCTTATAAAGGAGTGACTTGTTCGGAACAGAAAATATAACGGACATAAGAGAACCGAAGCCCTTGCTCTTTTGGCGCAGTGCGGCATATCAAGGAAAGGTAACAGGAAAATGAAAAAGCGCTTTATTTCTTTTGCACTCGTGTGCATTCTCTTGCTGATTTTTCCCGCGTGCTCATCGAAACAGAACAATGACTACGGAGGCGATCCTGTGGAATTTAAAAGCTTTAAGCTGACGGAGAACAACTGCTCGGCACAGAACGCCGTGTATGAGGGATGCAAAACAGAGGGCGGAGTACATCTTGAGTATTATATGAGCTCGAACGACTGGAATAACGAGCTGTCCTGCTTTGTCGAATCCCGCGACGTCATCCGCTCGGTTGACGGGGACGAGAATCTCTACCGCGAGGTGTGCGCCCTGTTCGGAAATTGCAGAATAGATGAATGGGCGGGCTTCCGAGGCGCAAATCCCCCCGATGTTCTCGACGGAAGCTCGATGAGCTTTTCTGCTGTCTTGTCGGACGGAACGGCGATTGAGGCGAGCGGGAGCAACAACTTCCCGAAAAATTACCAAACATTAAGAGCCGGGATTAACAGGCTGATAACCTCGAATAAAATAAGAAGCACCGAGTTTTCCGAAGGGAGCTATGCGATTTCGCTGCCCAAAAGTTGGGTAGGCGTAGTCAGCGCCGGTTTTTCGGAGGGCATGGTGACGTTTTCCGTCGATAAAACGGACGGCGATGAGCTCACGTTCTTTATAATCGATACCGGCAACGGCTATTCCTCGGACTCCTACAAGGGCAGAGTGGAAGTGGGGCGGCTTGTTTCGGACGAAAACACCCTGTTTGTTACGGCGCGCGACCATTATCGGATAAACGCATACCCGGAAAAAGTTTCCGAGGCCGCGCTTGCGCTTTGGGAGACCTATGAGAGCGACAAGCAAGCAATAATCGAAAGCCTGCACGGCATAAACGGGTATGAGCTTTATCCCGAGGACGGGTCTATTCTGCACGAGACCGACGCGCGGGATTTGGCGGATAAGGCGCGAAGCCTCTGGCTGACTCTGAATTTTGCGGGCGAGTATTCCGCCGGGGAGAAGCCCGTGACAATAAGATTCAGAAAGTATATTCCAATGTTCCCCCAATACCGGTATGTGACCACGATGGAAGAGGTCCGCAAAAAATTTTTAGAGGTCTTTTCCGAGGAGTTTACAGATAAAATACTGAGCCAAGCTGTCGCCGACAGGGATTTGATAGAGCATAACGACAACATATATGTAGCATATAAGAAAAACGACGGCGAAGTCTCTTATAACAGCTGGATGCATCACGTCGAGGATGACGGCAACGGGAATTTCACGGTTGTTATGGCCGTAAGAAAACGCTCGGTTGACGATATCATCTATGTCAAGCTGCCGACAGGGAAAAATGCGGAGGGAAAGTTCGTGTTTACCGATTACCCCTATTGGGATAAATCAAAATAATCCTCGCGGACATACTCCGCAGGGAACGAAAAGTTTTCTTGTAAATCGCCGCTCTGCGTGATATAATCATATCGATAAAATTTTATCAAAGAGGGGATTTTTATGAAAACCGCAATTTACGGCGCAGGGTCGCTCGGCACCGTGCTCGGCGCATATCTCGCGAAGGCGGGCGTGGATGTCGATCTTATCACGCGCAACCGCGAACATGTCGACGCGCTCAACAGAGACGGCGCAAAGATAATCGGCACTGTCAATATGACCGTGCCCGTCCACGCGCTGACTCCCGACGAGATGACCGAAAAATATGAGCTGATAATCCTGCTGACAAAGCAGCTCGACAACGTAAATGTTCTGAAGAATCTTCAGAAGAACATGACCGATGACTGCATCGTCTGCACGCTTCAGAACGGACTCCCGGAGCTCTCGGTCTCTGAGGTCGTCGGCGAGGACAGAACGATGGGCTGCACCGTCGCTTGGGGCGCAACGCTTCACGGCAAGGGTGTGTCGGAGCTTACGAGCGAGCCCGACAGCATGAGCTTCGGTCTCGGCAGAATGAACGGTCAAAAGGACGACAAACTCATGCAGGTGAAGGCGCTGCTTGAGAAGATGTGTCCCGTTGAGGTCGAAGATAATTTCATGGGCGTGCGCTGGTCGAAGCTGCTTATCAACGCCGCGTTCAGCGGCATG
>UMCS01043296.1_pt1 | contig 17838 bp, 22 predicted proteins | sample 1964281 | NCBI WGS metagenome assembly UMCS01 (sample SAMEA4835973, study PRJEB28245) | human gut metagenome | biome: gut microbiome; material: fecal sample | place: Denmark | collected 2008
TTTACCGCAATAGAAAACCTTGCAATAGATGCTCCGTCATTGGTGTACTTGATTTCTGGATCACGTGCAAATCTTCCTGTAAGGATTACTTTATTCATGCTGTTGCTCCTTTTTCTGTATGCTGTTTGTCATAGTCAATTAACATTTTGAGACATTTGTGTCCTTTCTCTTTTGTAAGTGACTTAATGTCATTTACCTTGAAGCGAGCCTTGATCTGATCTAAAAGTTTAGCTTCCGGGTACTTATCAATAATGTTTTTGATTGACATAGTAGTCTCGGAACTAATCATCTCGGTTTCTTTTGCCGGTTCCGCTTTCCTACCGGACGTTTTTTCTTTCTCTCCTGTATTAGTAGAATCGCTGTCTTTGTTATCATCAATACAGAACAGCCCATTTAAAGCGTACTTTCTGGCATAGGATGAAGCTGCGCCTGTTACCTGTGAAGAATCCATGCCTTTCTTAGACTCTTCTTCCCTTGCATAAGCAACGGTTGTAATCTCGCCGGTATCTTCACAGTCATTCAGGTGAGCTTCTGCTCTGACGTATATTCTATCCCCGACAACTTCCATCCGATCTGTGACGCTTAACACGGTCTTTGTCTCTGTCAGAAGTGGCTTTACAGCCTCCAGAATATCCTCGCAGCTCCTGTATTTGTATTTCCCGAAGGAATTGTACTGTCCTTTAGGGGCTTTCAGCTTTGACTGAATAATACCTAACTTCTCATATATATTCACTGTTATTCCTCCTTGTCATAAACTACATGTTTGCTTCCCTCAATAATCAGCAAGCTCGCAATATCTTTCATATAAGGTTGATTCGTTATAGATTTCGACCAGTGCGTTGTAAGCACCTGTTGATACTTTCACAACCGGGTTGTCCTTATCGGTTGCAGGCTGCTTCTTCCTTGCCGGAATACGGATTTCAAATTCACTCACCGATATATTTCCTCCTTATACGATTTCTGAGCCGTTAAAAGCCCATTCAGAGCCTGTACGTAGCTCGCTAATGTCCTCGCCTTGTACGAACTCTCGATGTAGTTATCAGCTACAAGAGAAAGCTGCTCATCTATCAGAGCAAGGATTTCGTTAATTCTATCCTGCATCTTTTCTCACCTCACTAAAGAAACAATACACATTGTCAGATCCATCTCCTCTCGCCGGATTCTGCTCGCCGCTTGGAAAGATTCCACCAGCGCAATGATACTCAAGATGATTCAGATACATGTCCGGGTTCTCCCAGTCAAGAATGTACGCTTTCCGCTTATTCAGCTCTGACAGAAGCTCATTTACTGTCACTGTCAGTTCCATTGTCGGCAGGAGCTTCAATTCTGTCTGATTCAGCATTTAACGGGCACCTCCCATCTATCAGAAGTTCCAGCAAGAAAGCTTTGATTATTCTGAGACTTTCACGACTTTCTTTTTCGTAAAACGGATTAAAAGATACATTCTGATACAAATCCCATTTAAATTTGCCTTCGGGAAGGTTAACATCTTTCTTCCTTCTAAGTCCACATACGCTCATGCCATAAATTGAATAATTGAACGAGGCGTTTGCTGTCGGAACTTCGCTTGCAACTCTTTTACAGAGTTCGTAAATTTCGTCAATCTCTTTCTCAAACATTCCCATTCCCCTTTCTCTCTGGCGTATCAATATCCCAGAGAATTCCATATACAATCATCGTATTCATCACCGCCGCAAAAAGCTGTCTGCCCGATCCGCCCCATTGCCAGAACGGAAGGAACGTGGAAAAGCTCCCGATCAGTGCGGCACAGATGATATTTTTCAAGTTATTCACTGATACCTCCTATGATCCACGCAAGGTTGCTCGCCACAAGTGCGGCGGCTGTCACAATCCATACCGTGAACCATCTTTTTGACTTTTTTTTACTTTCTTCGACAATTTCAGTAGCAAGTGCTACTTCGATGTCAGCCCATGTTGGCTGATTTTCGTTTTTAATTTCACTCATATCGTGCTAATTTCTCCTTATTTATCTTTACAATTAGCAGATAGAGGCTTATAATTAACCTGTATCTACTAAATCGTGCTTAGTAGATGCAAGCCCTGGGGTGGAGGTTTCGGCTCCCTCCGGGGCACCTACTTATTAAGAGCTGCCTTGCCTTTCCAGACATGTCCGGTCACTTCATAGACTTTTCTAGGGCTTATAATGTAAGTAATTCGTCCACCGGAAAGACTTTTTGCCGGCTTATTATTCTGGATTGCTGTCCCGATCGGCAACCATCCGTACACAATTCCTGCTCGGATTGCTGTTACAGGAAGTCCGATCAGCTTGCTTGCATCAGATACGCTCATATTCTCTGATGAAAACTCTGGCATCTGTGGAATGCCCGATATGATTCTCGCAATCTCTGCGGCAAACTGATGAACTTCTGCATTTTCTTTGATGTAAGTATCAACTTCGCTCATGTTCCCCTCCTTGTTAATTCGTGCTATACTCTCCTATGAAAGGAGGTGTTAAAAATGACTTACGATGAATTTATGTCGGCCATTAACTCCGATGTTGAAAGAATTTTAGATGAAAACTCTGTTAATGTTGCTCAGAGCCTGCTACAAGGTCTGTCAGAAAGTGAACCTTGCGTATCAAAAGAACAATTTCAAATCATCAGAAACGCCGTAAATACATCTATTCAGTCTTCTGTTCAAATAATGTTCGATTACCTAGATTCATTCGGAATGCTGGAGTACGAACACCTGACTGAGCATCACGAGTCGCCTGTTTTAAAAGTGATTCAGGGCGGACGTTCGGACGCTGAGAAGAAATAATTTGTTGCTGGTCTTGAAGTTGCGATTCAAGGCTGGCAGCTCTTCTTTCCAATGAACGAATCCTTTTTTCAAGTGATCTACTCATATATTTACTCCTTTCTTGTGGTATACTCCCTAGAGATGGGAGGTGATATTGATATGAAGAAACCCAGTATAGCGAACGGCTCCATAGTTCCGCACAGCGTCCTTGAACAGCAAATAAAAGAAGCTAAAGAAAAAGAATTACGGAAACAGCAATGGCGACATGATTTCCGAGTAGCTTTATTTAGTGCTGTTATTGGCGGATTTACTGGATTCCTGGCTACTGTAGTCACTCAGATGTTACTTTAGCATCCACTGTGCGAGTAGGCTTCCAAGTGCTCCGCAGGTAGCCGAAAGCACAAAACAAAGAATCCAAAATGCGATTCTATTTTTCAATTTGCTTTCACCTCCATGTTACGAACTTTCTTTCTGTGACTTACTAGAATCATCCGGCTTATTCTCGGAAAAACTTTCTGTCTTACCAAGAATGTATCCCTTGTCAAATTCTGACATATTAGGAATCGCGTCTTTCAGCTTTTCAACGATTCTTTTTTCTTTTTCAGACATGCGCTCACTCCTTTCTTGTGATATACTCCCTGTAGAGGGAGGTGATTAAAATAAATCAAATTATTTCAATTTTAAAATCGGCTAAAGAAATCATTACGTTTGAAAATGTTTCCTTTATGCTTGGGTTAATAGGATCTGCTGGAACTGCTTGGCAATTATTTCAATCACGGCGTAATCTTCATTTGAGCTTACCTTATTTTGGATATAGCCAAGAAAAACAACTGGCTTTGGCTTATATTCAGTTCGACAATCTCTCAAATTCCGCAATATCAATTACAGATGTCTCAATTGTTATTAACGGAATTACATATCCATGCAATAAGTTGCCAACTATCGTTGCTTCTTCAAACCGGAAAATCGGTGGAAAAACCGTTTCTTCCGGCAGCTTGTACAATATGTCTCTTCCGGTTTGCTTGTCTGGTTATGGCGGAAGCAGTGGCTATTTTGTTTTTCAGATTCCATTAGAATCTGCTCCACCTGCATCCACGCGGCAGATGCTTTTAATCTCGACCAATCGTGGCTCGTCATTTCGAGCTGAATTGAAACCTGACCAAGAATATTTTCGCTGACGAAATAATCTAACATTTTGTTTTCACCTCCAAGTTAAGAACTTTGAACTTTTTCTTTAAAAAAATAGTCCTGTATATCATCGGCAGAAAGCTCCAGCAGATTGACTGCTTTGCAAATATCTGACTGCTTCCAAAACAGCTTTCCGTTGAGCTTCAGCGATAATGTACGCTCCGACCATTCCATAGCATTCGCAAAGGAACTCTGACTATCATATTTTTCAATGATTCTTCCTTTGAGCTTACTATAATCAAATGCCATATCTGCACTCCTTTCTAGTTCAATGTTTTGAACTGATTATAATATAACATCGCCATTACGCTATGTCAATACATTTTTTCAATATTTTTAACTTTTTTGTTTTAAGTCTTGAACTTTTGTTTCATATGTGATATATTATCATCAGAAAGCGAAAGGAGAATAATAATAATGGAAAAAGTTAGTTCATCAGAAAGATTTAAGACTTTGATGGACGAACGTAATCTGAGACAGGTTGACATTCTTAATCTTGTTCTTCCATATTGTAAGAAATACAATGTGAAAATGAATAAGTCGGATATCAGCCAGTACGTTTCCGGAAAGACAGAGCCTAGTCAAGAAAAACTGGTTGTCTTAGGAATGGCACTAAATGTTTCAGAGTCGTGGTTAATGGGATTTAATGTAGGACGCGCCAGGAAAGACACACCTAATCAGGCGAAAGAAGATTTTAATCTGATTTCAAAATTCTCATTATTAAGCGAACGTGATCAGAAAATTGTTTTAAGTCTAATTGATTCCATGCTTTCTAATTAAAAAAGGTGGGGCCTAATCGCCCCACTTCTCCAGAAATAGTTTTATGAATGTGTACAGGTACTCTAATGTACCTGTCTTTTTTATTCCATTTATCATCTCAATAATTTCTTTTTTATAATCCATAAATAACCCTCCCTGTCACAACTACCACTTACACTACAGTATATGTCCGGCTGTGGGAAATAGAACCGAACATTAGTTTGTTTCATGCCATTATATCACTAATGTTTGCTCTTGGAAACTGCCAGATATACACCGATATGTTTATGATCGCATAGAAATTATTCGTAACATCAAAGATATAGTCTTTTCTGTTTAGTGGCAGGGCGAATAAAAACAACGGCATGGTCTGCTTTATTTCATGGGTTCTATTCTTATGTAGGGTAGAAGATCTGTACGCATTTTGGACAGAATACACTTCTGACTCTTCACGGATATAATCGTCTACACACATTGGTAAATAAACAATGTAATTAAGCAAAAGCACAGCTCCTATTATAATTAGTATATTTTTGATTATTTTCATTTCATAAATCACCTCAAAACGTCTATTTACAACTAAATTTAACGATGCTATAATAAAAATAACATATTTAAACACTTTTTTTTGCAAATGGCGAAAACAATGTTTACAAGGGAATGATTTACATGAAAATTGCGATTTGTGACGATGATAATTTACGGATTGAGATTTTCAAAAATAGCATTGACCGATATCTAAAAGAGCATGGTGATGGTGGATATACATTAACCACCTACACCAGCGGAAAGCCTTTGATCGACGATGTTTCAGATGGTGAATGGTATGACATAATAATTCTTGATGTCTCCATTAACGGAGAAAATGGCATAGAGATTGCCAAAAGATTAAGAAAAATCGGATACTATGGAAATATCACTTTTTGGACAGAACGCAAAGAATATGTATTTGATGCACTTGATGTGCTGCCGGTTCATTACATCATTAAAGGCTCTGAACATGGAAGAATGCATTCAGTTGTTAAGCAGACGCTTGAAAATATCCGTGAAAAAACGCTTACTATCAAGAACAAGGACTACTTTCACAGAGCTGAATTCCGGCATATTGAATACATCGAAAGCCAGAACAAATACATAATGATCCATTGCACGTGCGGAATATCACACAAGGAACGAGGAAAGCTCAATGATATCGAAAAGAGTCTTGACGGAAGATTTTTGCGCTGCCACCAGAGCTATATAGTTAATATGGACGAGGTAAGCGAAGTAAGCCATTTTTTTACGATGGTATCTGGTGCGATTGTTCCGATCAGGCAAAGAGAACTTGCGAAAATAAGAGAAAAATATGAAAACTACGTCATTGGAGGGAAATAAAGCATGAGCGAAGAGAAAACAAAGAAATGCAAGTATTGTAAAACAGAGATTCCGGCAGATGCTAAGGTCTGCCCGCAATGCCGAAAGAAATTAAAAGGCGGAAAACTCAAATGGGTTGTGCTGATAATCCTTGTCGGAGCTATCATCGGAGCTGTAGCTGGTGAAAGTGATTCGGAATCAGATAAAAGCGCAGCAACCGCTACTTCTTCAGAAAAGAAAGAAACTACTACCAAGCAAAAAGAAGAAACTGCGCCGATCGAGTACACTGCCGTTTCCGTTAACGATATGATGTCCGATCTTGATAGTAACGCAATGGGTGCATCTGACAAGTATAAAGGTAAATATCTTGAGATCACCGGAAATCTCAGTAACATTGATGCCTCTGGAAAATACATTAGTCTCACAGCCGACGGCGATTTTGAAATCATCGGCGTACAGTGTAATATTAAAAACGACGAGCAAAAATCAAAGGTAGCATCTCTTACCAAAGGCGATAAAGTAACATTAAAAGGAAAATGCACAGATGTTGGAGAAGTCCTTGGATATTCTTTTGACATTGACGAGATTGAGTAAACCAGACTAGCTCCTGCTTAACGGCAGGGGCTATTTTTATACAAGGAGGAAAATCATGGCAAAAAGAAAGAAGTACCCGAAGTTGCCAAACAGTTTTGGGTCTATCCGCTATCTTGGCAAGGGTCGAAGAAACTGCTATGCAGTGCACCCACCAGCTACGATTGACGCAACAGGAAAAGCGATCCGTCCACCTGCGATCTGCTACGTCGACGACTATCTGAAAGGGTTCGCTGTCCTGACAGCATACAAAGCCGGGACGTACAAGCCGGGTATGGAAAAAGAACTTGAGATTGCCCCCACAACGGACGCAGATGCCCTTATAAGCCGTATTCTGTCAGACTACAATACATTTAAGGGCACAGAGGAAAAACACCCGGAAACGCACAAATTGACGTTCTCAGAGGTATACGAAAAGTTCATAGCATGGAAGTTCCCGGAAGACACCGATCTGTCGAAGTCTTCAAGGAACGCATACCACTGTGGGTATCTTAACAGCAAGTCCCTGTATGATCGTACATTTGAAGACTTGAAGGCGCCGGATTTGCAAAAGGTTATTGACGACTGCCCGCTCAAAAAGCAGAGTCTAAACACGATTCTCATGCTTTTTAAACAAATGTATAAATTCGCAATCTACTCAGAGATAGTCACGGAAAACAAGGCACTGTATGTTTCTGTTAAAGCAAAAGATGACGTTGAACACGGAACCCCGTTTTCCGATACGGAGCTTCAGACGCTCTGGCAGAACACCGACGACCCGGAAGTGCAGCTCATTCTAATCATGTGTTACTCTGGATGGAGAATTGGCGAGGTCCTGAAGCTTACGACTAATCTTGAAGAGAGATATTTCCAGGGCGGCATCAAGACCGCAGCCGGAAAAGACAGGATCGTTCCGATTCATCCGTCCATATATGAGTTTGCGAAGAACAAGGTCCTGACGCAAAACGGTAAGCTCTGCATCTATTCCCAGACGCAGCACCGAAACGCCCTGTTCTACCCTACATTGGAACGCTTGAAAATAACCGGCAACCCGAAACACACGCCACACGATTGTCGGCATACTTTTTCTACCCTGTGTGAAAAATACGGCGTCCGGGAGAACGACCGGAAGAGGATGTTGGGACATTCGTTCGGAAACGATGTTACGAACGCTGTATACGGTCACAGAACCCTGGAAGAACTCCGAACAGAAATAGAAAAGATAAAAGTCCCATTTGTGACTAACTGTGACTAACCGTTCCTATTTTTATCTTTTTTAAACTGTCTTAATCACTCCAACAAAAGCCTGCAAATCCTTGATTTTACTGGCTTTTCCGCGTTTTACAAGGGATTCCGTAAAGACATTTTCTTTAATCTAATTTTAATGAAAATCTCTAAGAATCCTTTGTTTATGCGGGTTTTCAGGCTTTGTTTGTGACTAATTTGTGACTAACCGTGTAAAACTATATCTTATTAAAATGTCGCAATTTGACGTAAAAAAAAGAGAGTCGGGTTTTTATGCCCAACTCTTTCTTTGACTGTCCACTCGTACCGCTGCTAACAGCCCCCGAATTGGGACATACAGCTCTTTCATCAATGCACGGTGGAATCAGTCTGCACTCTTCACTTGTGCTAGCCACACAAGAAACTTTACATCATAAGTTCAATCCTTGCGCGACTGTTGACAGTATAAACTGTTTTGAAAGAAAAATCAATCAGAACATAAATTTGGTTAAAAGAAAAAAGCCCCAAGGATTAACTCCAAGGGGCTTAAGTCTTATACCTTTTTGATATATTTTGCGGAAACGAAGCCAAAGTACTTTCCAGCAATGCGAATGTAATACCAAGAGTTACCGTCACTTGCTTTCTGAGTGAAGTTCATAACATCAACCTTGTTTCCTTTGTTCAATGTCGGATATTTTTTGATGTTCGGATACTCTGCTCCAGCCCATGTGCGGACGTTCAGGCTGGAAGCTGTAACCTGTCCAGTGTACAACCTCTGATTCTTGTCTTGCTTTTTGGCGATTGTTGTTGCAGTTGCAGCCACTTTTTTTGCCCCATCAACAGCAAGGTACTTCGTAGCAACCCAGCCGATTCCGATTCCAGCGACCTTGATCTTAGTCCATGCACCGGACTTTTCTCCATTGATCTCAACACGGTTTCCTTTGTTGATTTTTCCGAGAATATATCCGTTCGGGCTTTCACGGACATACAAATCGTCTGCTGTGGAAGTAGCTGTGCCAGTCGCTTTCCAAGTCGCAGTCTGTCCCTCGCTTCCCCAGTCAATCCAAACATATCCGTCGATTGCAGAATCGTTGATAGCGTAGGATTTGTTGCGCACGGCTCCGCCATTTGCAACCACACCGGCAGCACTGGAAGTGTTTCCCTCGTTAGTGTATACGATACTACCATTGAAGCTGCGGACAGAGCCAACATGGGAACCGTTGCGGAAGATTACCAGTGCCCCGACTTTTGGTGATTTATGCCATGTTCCATTGCTCTTGGCGTGATTTGTGATGCTCTTGCAGTTATAGAATCCACCGCCCATAATCTGCAATGCTCTTGTGATTCCCAGGACTTTAACCAGCTTCCAGAACTGATACTCTGCACACCATGGCTGAGCCTGGCAACCCGGCTGTCCCCAGGAATTTACGTCACGAGCAAATCTGGTGTAATTGTTGTATCCGGCATTTTTCTTAAAATCATCCAGATAGGCATTGCTTTTCTTTTCAAGATATCCGCCGTTTGAAGCATAATAATCGCCAAGTTCAAGAAATTTCTGTAATTTTGTTTTAGCCACTGTTGTTTCTCCTTTCTGTGTTGCTCCTCTATAGTCCTTGTAAAACACGTCCATATCAACATTTCCGCTGATTCCTGGAACTTTTCCCTTGCTGGAATACTGCCAGCCTACACCGACCGATGGCTTCAGCCGTGTCTGGACAGTGCCGTTATCATTTGCCGGATATCGAGCAATCCAACACTCATACTTTCTGAGTGCGTCAGTCAGAACGTTGTTATACCAGTCCATGTTGCAGTAGATACCGACTTTATAACCAGCTTTCTTCATCCTTGTCAGAAAGGCGACTGCAATGTTTTCGACTGCCTGTTTACCGAGTTTTCGCTGATTAGACCACTCGAGATCATAGAACACCGGGAAGTCCAGTCCTCGCCCGTTCAGTGCAGCGATCACATCTTCCGCTTCGTCAATAGCCTGAGCTGGTGTCAGAGCGTATGAATACTTATACCCACCGATAAGGATTCCGTTGTTCTTGCACCCCTTGTAGTTGTACTCGAATGAGCCGTCAATGCCGGACCTCTGATGGATTCTCAAGATTGCGAATTTGATGCCGGATTTAGCCACTTTCGGCCAGTCCGGTTTTCCTTGATTGGATGATACGTCAATACCTTTAATTTCCAATTTATCAACTCCTTTTTATGAAATTTTCAAAGTTTCTTAATCAACAAAATGGGAAGAGGAAAATTATAAAAAAGCATAAAAGCATGTGATCATCTGAGTTTTTGTCGATTTTATTGTTACGGTCCTATCCGAATTGCTGACAGTGATACCGTCCGGAAGTGCTGATGTGGTCACGGTATAACCAATATTGATAGAACCTCCGAGGTAGAAAACAACCATCGCTTTCTCGATTATGATTAATCCATGAGTGGCAGCACGTACATTTTTGATAGTAAGCGATTCGCCAAATGCTTTTTCGTACCTCAGAAAGGGCTTACTATTTTATTGAGCTGAAAAGTATTTCCAAGCACTCCAAGAATCAGTCTTTTTCGTCCTTATTGCTATTTTTTCGCAGCCGAACGAAAAAGCCAATTGTGCAGTATATATTTCATTACCAGGGTTATGTTGTATAACGCAACACCCATTGCTGTCCAATTCAGGAAGCCCTTTAGGATTTATACCCGTATTTAAAATAAATGCAGCTGGTGGATTATCTAAGTCGGATACATCTTTTTCACAGATTGAAAACCGGTTACTATTTAATTCATTAAGTGCTCCAACCACCGTCTTGTTGTTCGTCTGCAAGTTGCTGATGACCGCATTGGTCAGTTTCTCAACAATCCAGTTCCAGATTCCGCTGAACGGCGAAAACTTGTTTGCCTTCGATATTGCGTCGTAAATCATCAGTGTGTCGTTGTCCGCCGGTATTGCCTTCTGTGAATACTCGTTAAATTTTCCCATTACTGTAATCTCCTTTCTAATTCCTTGATACGTCTCTCTTGTTCGTCAACCTTTGCGCTAAGTTCCTGTATGGCTTTAATGGCGTAGTTCAGCAAGTACGGACTGTTAATCTGCTTAATGTCCATCTCGCCGTTTTCGTCATAACCGCCGCCCAGAGCCAAGTTCGGGTCGATTTCTTCCAATTCGTCTGCCACGAAACCAATGTTTTGATGCCATCCGCCCATCCGCTCTTTCCAGTCGAACTGACGGACTTTCATGCGATTAACCGTTTCGAGAGCGTCTGTTTCACTGCTTTCGATGTTTTCTTTTAGGCGGATGTCGGAAACTTGTGAGGTTGTATATAAATAGTCTGTGCTAAAGCCAGATCCACCCCATTTAGCACGGATTCCTAAACGTCTGTATGTTGCCGCATCTCCATGTTTACTACCCGTTCCTGAAAAAAGATAGGCCACTTGCGAATCATCTGCGCTTACGGACGCTACCGGCTGTCTTTTAACTTTGCCGGATGTTTTTGCTTGATTTTCCAAGTCGTAAAACATAAGGGTTCCACCGACAGTTGCGTTTCCATCTGTCGAAAAATTTGCTCCAAGTTCGCATCCGTCCGTGAAAAGTGAGTTCGTGTTTATTCGGACTTTATTGTTCAGATAGCGAACAATGTAACCTTCCCATTTTTTGCTCGTATCACCTTCCATCCAAAGTTCCGGCACGTTATTTTGGACTTTTTGTGCATACAGTCCATACTTTCCAAGCATCAGTGCATTGTAGTTCTCTGAATCCGTATAGTCTGTATATAGTCGCAATCCGGCAGTGTTAAGAGATACCATCGGGTTTCCGGTGTTTTTGTTAAGCACGACATATCCGGTATATCCTAATCTTGATATCTGATTTCCGTCAGCATCGTAAATCTTCAACTGACCATTTCCGTTATTCGTGCCGCCAAGACTGATAACGCCACCCTTCATAGCATTGAATGAAATAAACAGCGTCTGGTTCCCACTTTCGTCCTTTTCGTAATACAGCCCCTTAAACTTCCCATCATCTGACAGGATATCAACTATCTGCTCCTGTGTCAGTGATGCCACATCAACCGCAACGGGATATGTCTGGTAGTCCGCAAGTTTGGTTTTTGACTGGTCAAAGTACAGCGAAACCTTGAGCATGTCATGTGCCTTGAGTGACAGGCTATTGACGTTAATATTCAACCGGTCAAGTGCCGCAGTCTGCGATACCGTGAGTATAGCCCATGTAGCGCCGTTGTCGGTGGATTTTTCTAGCTTCCACCAGCCTTTCTGCGACTGCGCAACTTCTCCGTTTCCATCACGATAGAATGAGTCTACAATGAGCGGTGCCGGTGTTATCTTTTTGTCTGCTCCCATCAGCAAAACATCAGCGTTTGACTGGAAGAAGTAAGTCCTTCCGGCAGTTCCCTGTTCACCCTTAATCTTTGTCCAACTATACTTCGTTGGGTCAGTGCTATCGTCTGGCGTGTAATCGGTATACTGCCCGATATACAGCTTATTGACACTATCATCCACGGAGAAACCTGTTCTACCATCCGCGCTATTCGCATATGCGATATGGAAGTACGGCGTCTTTCCGTTCGCTCCCGGCGTTCCCGGCACGCCCTGTGCTCCGTTTGCCCCCTTAATTAGTGACCACGTATACTTCGTCGGGTCGGTGCTGTCGGCTTCTACAAAGTCCACGTACATTCCAATATATTCACGGTTTCCGTCAGATACTGAAAAGTCTTTCGTTCCATCTGCGCTATTGGCGTAAGCAAGGTGCGTGTACTGTGTCTTTCCGTCTTTACCATCTTTTCCCGGGATGCCGTTTGCTCCGTCCTTGCCATCGTATCCATCAACGCCACGAAACCGGCTCCATGTATAGTCTGCCGGATTGGTGCTTTCTGTAGCCGTGTCCTTATTTGTTGCAATGCCGATATAGGTTGCCTGTGTCACTGTATAGATTTGTTCTCCGGCACTATCCAGAATCGGACTGCCAGTGCTGTCTAACAGCGGCACATAATCCGGGTTGTCTGACATATCAAGTCCATCCGGTCTTGTGGCGTATTTCATCCACGTGTAAGACGACTTGCCATCCGCCCCCTTCGGTCCCTGTGCGCCCTGGTCGCCCTCGAATTTCGCCCACGTGTACTTGCTCGGGTCGGTACTGTCAACGCCAGAAAAGTCCGTATAAGTTCCGATATACTTGTTTGGTGTCTTGCTCATCTGCGCCGCTGTCGGGTTCTGTACCGGTGCGTACTGGATATGCAGATACGTTGTCTTTCCATCTGTTCCAATGCCCGGAATTCCCTGCGGTCCGGCGTACTGTTTCGCAAGTGAGAACTGTTTCGATACGACAAGGTTATTCAAGTATGCCGCCTTGATGTTCACCCATCCGCTGTCTGCGGTCAGCCCGGTAACAGTGTACGTCTTAGTTTCCTTATTCCAGCTTCCCTGTATATTCTGGGACGCCGTAATAGTGTACGTACAGTTATCCGTGATATCCTGCGTGCCGTACATGACGGTCGCCGTTGTGGTGCACTCCGGGAACTCTGTATAGTTGCCGTCAGAGTCTACCGGGATTCCCTGATAGTCGTTATCAAGCTGTATGGTCATGTTCCTGGCCAGAGCTGCCATGTTCTCAACATCTTCAATCTTTTCATCAAGTGGCTTACCGCCGATAGTCACACAACTTCCGTCAATGGTAACTGATCCAGTATCCATATCCGCTTCAAATATCGCATTCCCGCTTTTGTCTCTTACAATGAGCGTTCCTGCGTTGATATAATCAGCATTAATACCCTCTGCATAGAGTAGTCTGGTTATTAATTCGCCAGTTACCGCAAAGCCGTAAGGATACGTTTTTCCACCATCAATCGACACGGCAAATGCTTCTGCTGTCAGCTTCCAGATTATGTTGGATTCCGCTATAGTTGCTTTGTTGTGCATATAGTATACGATACTGCCATCCTGCTGCGGCTCCTGTGTCATATACAGACCGCTCGAAGAATTAAGCGTTTCAGCCAATCTCTGTATAGCCTCTTCTCTTGCGGATTTTTCTTTTTGCACCATCTGACGTGCCGCAACTATAGCTTTCGTGCTATTCCCGTAAAAGTCACTACTGCCTCTGATCGGATCATCGGCCTGTGTCTTAACTGTAGTCAGGCCACCTACATTTCCGGAAACATCTGTCAGAGGAGTAACGTATTTGCTGCCTAATCGGTCGTAAGAGTACACCATGTCGCCAAACTCGACGAGCGGGTTGTATACCAGATCGCCTTCAAGATTCCGGAATCGTGCCCCTACAATCTGCTCGCCGATGATATTTGCTACCGTCTGAAGCTGATCGGTGTCAATCAACTCGTTCTCAAGTTCAAGGACGTACCCTTCCTCTCCGTACATGCCGGAATAATCAGTATCAGTATCGTCGTTTGACTGCCCGTTCGTTACCTTGATTCCAGTTATGACTATATCATCACTGGAAAGCGCAGGTGGGTTCGCGTAGGCCATCAATCTCTGAACGTCACTGCCTGGGCCGGATGTGAGAGCCAGGAACCCCTCTGCGTTAATAGTCCATCCTGGCAGAGAAACAAAACCGTCGGTATCAATAGACGGGCTAGCATCACCGAAATGAATAAACCCATCTGCGTCCACGGTCGCAGCATTGTCAGATTCCATTTTCCCAAAGTCCCATTTTACAAACTGTAGATTCCCGGAATAATCAATCCGGGCATTCGCAGACTCAACCATGGCCGCATATCCAAACAGCTGGCGAAACGTCATACTGTCAGGAACGCTTCTTATTATAATATCGCCATGTTCCATAGTCAGATTCATGCCTATGCCGACAGTCTTACAAGCATCTCTGACAAGGTTAATGAGTGACTGCGGCAGTTTCAATCCGCTGGTATATGTCTTATTCGCCTTATACATATCATCCAGTGCCGTAACATTGATGATATCTGAGTACTGCTCCGGCGTAGTGACTGTATAGACTCCCTTGTCAATAGTTTCGATGATGTCTTTTGTGGCTGCCTGCGTTGCGATGATAGGATCGCCGGTACTGTCCAGAATCGGGTTATAACTTTCATCTAACAGTGCGCTTACAGATTCCGGTGCTGCATACGACGTCTGAAGCTTCAGATAAGCATGAATCTTAGCTCCGTAAAAGTTGTAGTTCTTCCACTGCTCCTGATCGTTATTGATACTCAGCGTCAGTGTTTTGCAGACAGTAGCGCCGATCGGAAAGCTACTGCTCTCTGCACAGTCGGAAAACCCGTTATCACCGTTCATGATATCTTTATTAATAGTCTTTTTTGCCCCGTCAGGAAAGGTGATATCCACTACCATTCTGACCGGCTCACCAGCTTCAAGCTTTTCTTTAAATGCGTTACTTGCGTTAATCACAGTGGATTCACCCCCGTCATGTTAAATTCTAGCGATGATAGTATTTTTCTGTCATCTGATAATTCTCCGATAGCTATGTTTTGTGTCTGACCTACGTAGAACGGAGCGTCTCTCCAAACTCCGTAATACGGCGAAAAATAATGTAGCGTAAATTTATGTCCTTTTGCTACCATCTGCAAAATCTTAGTTGCTTCCTCCATTGGGAGGTCACTACCCTTATATGTATACTGCTCTACGGTAAACATCGGCGTAAAGTAGCCTACACCGTATTGTGTCCTCTGGCTTGATTCCGTGTAAGTCGTGGCAAAGGAGAGCGCAAGGTCTTTATCTGGCTGCCAAATTATTGTTCCGTTGATTTTATATTTTTCCATAGCGTCCTCCTTTCTATGCCATTTCAAACGGGTTTCTGCCGCTTACATCTCGTCTCATCTGCGCTTCTTTCATGATCTCGTCAAACAGTGTTCTGCGATTGATCTGAGCTGTAAATCGGTAGCTTCCGCCGCCTGCCTGTCGTCCCGCTGTTTCTTCACGGACGATCTTTCTAAGCAGAGCTTCCGGCGTCTCGATGTTGTTACCCTGTTTCTGATCGCCCAGAACTGCAAGGAACTCACTTCTTGGTGGAATAACTGCACCCTTGGCTAAATACGGGACCGTCGGCACTCTTGGGAAAGTAGCTCTGAATCCGATAGTCTTTGAGCCGAATGGGGTCGGTACTTTCCATGGGCCGAAAGAGAACGCTGATTCAATCGCACTAACAACTCCATTCACTTTACTGATAGCCCCGTTTACAACACTTATGATGTTGTTCAGAACAGACCTGATAGCGTCTCCCATTCCGTTAAATACACCGACTACAGTGTTTTTAGCGGATGTGAATTTATCAACAATAGCGTTCTTGATTCTTTCAGCAAAGCCACTAACAGTAGACCATATAGCATTCCATTTCTGATGCGCGCTGGCTTTTATGTTCCCCCAAATGGTCGTCATTTTGGTAGCTAGACCTCTGAGCTTATTCCCAATATCCTCAACAAAACGCCTTGTTTTATTAGAAATCCAATCCCATACCTTTCCAGCCATTTCTTTGATTTTGTCCCAGTTTTTGTACAGTAATACACCAATCGCAATACATGCGCCGACTGCAAGAACAAAGACTCCACCTGGTCCGATAGCTGTTGCAATGGCTTTGATACCGCCCATGATGCCGCCTGTACCAGTCATTAACGAGATAAGCCCCTTTGCGGCCATAGCGATTCCAGACACGTTTTTAATGATTATCGACGCCAATCCTGCAATCTTCGCCGCTGCGAACGCCCCGATCAGGGCCGCACCGAACGCTTCAACGATCGACTGATGATCGGCGAGAAACGTAGCTACTTTTGACACCAGATTAATCACTGTCGGAAGCCCTACCTCAATGACCCATTTTAGCATCGGGAGGACAATGTTGTTGTAAATCCATTCAAGTACATTTCCAATGGATTCCAGAATTGGTGCAAATGCACTTGTCAAATTACTGATAGATTCCAACAATGGATAGAAATCCAAGTTCGCCGCCCATGTCGCCGTATCTGCGGCAATCCTCTCAATGAACTGCATAACTACCACAAGAGCATTTGCAATATTCTGGATAATCTGCGTTCCGACATTATTCTTGTTCCATGCGTCAGCAAAACCGGAAGCAATATTTCCAATAGTTTTAAGCACATTCTGAGCAATCCTCAGCATGGTTGTAAGCATTGTCGTACCTGTGCCATTTGTCCAGACTTCTACAAGGCTCCTGCCTACACTCTTAGCGAGCTTTGCGATTCCCGACAAGGCTATCTGCGCCGCACTAATGGTGTTCTTGCCCTCTTTTTTCCAAGCGTCCTGAAATGGTTTCCAGAGCTTTTTTAAGAGCTTCGCAAGCTTTTCAGCTGATTTGCTGATTTTATCCAGAGCGGTTTCGCCCTCTGCTACTTTTCCGTAATCTACGTTGCTGACTGCGCTCGGAAGAGATATTCCGCCACCGCCACTGCCACTACCGGATGTCGACGGAGTTTTGCTTGCTGTTGATGATGCATCCTGTGTAGAATACCGATTAATCTCATCAAGTGGACTAAGATATCCTTTCGCCGCTTTTGCCGCATCTTTTGTGGCATCGGCTACGTCTTCTGTGGAATCTGCTAGCTTGCCGGCGTTGTCCGCTGCCTGTCCGTAAGCATCTGCCGTATCCTGCACGCCGCTTACATCACCTGTGAGACCTGCGCCGCTCGAGCTTGTGCTGCCAGAAGATTTCTTTCCAGTGATAAGCTCCGTGAAGCTTTTGAAAGCATTCGCCAAAGTTGCCAGTTTGCCTAGCAGAATATTAATAACTTTCAGAACAGGCGTGAAAATATTAATCAATCCCTGTCCGACTGTTGCCTTGAGAGACTGCAACTGCAACTGCATAACTCGAACCTGGTTCGCCCAGCTGCCTGAAGTACGGACGAAGTCACCAGATGCGGCAGACAACTGCTTCTGCACAAAAGCCAAGCGGAGAGCGACCTTCTCCTGTTCGGTCATAGCAGACGTGGTTTTGCCATAGCCGTTTGCAAGTGCATACTGGTCAAGTGCCGACTGGGT
>UMCS01047326.1_pt1 | contig 17146 bp, 18 predicted proteins | sample 1964281 | NCBI WGS metagenome assembly UMCS01 (sample SAMEA4835973, study PRJEB28245) | human gut metagenome | biome: gut microbiome; material: fecal sample | place: Denmark | collected 2008
ATAACACACGGCTTAACGAAACTCAATATTTTCCGTTCAGTTTACAAGCATTTCGGTTTTTCCATTCTAAAAATCTCTCTCGAAGCACTTGAACATCTTTCTCGGAATCCGTATGGAGATAGATATGATTGCGGATAAACAGCGTTTTGATTTCCGCTGCCATTTGCGAAGCATCCGCAGTTCTTTTAATAAGGTAGTATCCCAGCCGGTTACTTTGACAAATGTGAGCTTTCACGCTTTGCTCTCTTTTCTCCGTCACGGTTGCTCCGGCAATATCGACCGCACAATGTAATTCAGGGAGGTATGCAACAAGTCGCATTCCAAGCTCCGAGTCGCTATTGCTTTTGACCGTAATGCCGTTCTGCGCTCCATACATCATTATCAGCATCTGTGGGAGAGCCTGTTGAAACTCAGCTTCACATTGAGGGCAACCTTTTTGCTCAATAGTTCTATCTGTGATTTTGGCACGGTAAGAGTGTCCTGCTCCGCATTTCCACCAAACGACCTTCATTGAGTTTCTCGATACATTGCTCGGTGTCCACTTGGTGTTCTTTTCAAAGTCCCATTCAGAAAGCAAGTAAGGATCAGTTGTCCCAAGGTCATTATATCCTTGCAGAACGGCTCTCTCAGCACAAACAGGACACATACCGCCTTTGACCCGTGCTTTGACGACGGCTTTCCATTCATAGCCGCAGGTATTGCATTTCCACCAAACATTCTTAGTTGACTTCTCATTGACCGCATCGGGAGTCAACGGCAGATTCTTTTCCGACCACTCTGCGGCAAGGGAAGGGCACTTTGTTTTTAAGTCATTAAAGCCTTTGAGTAGCTTTATCCCACTACAATAGGGACACTGACTTCCTCCTGCACGGGTTGAAATCAATGTGTTCCATTCGTGACCCAAGTGACATTTCCACCAAACTTTAATATTCTTGAAAGCCGTAACCTGATCCGGCGTCAGCGGAAGATTGCGCTCTGACCACTCCGCAGCGATTTCAGGGAAACGGCTTGCCAAGTCGTTGAAGCCCGGTAGCACAAAGTTGTGTGAGCAGTAGGGACAGCCCGTACCGTTCACCGTCCGGCTTTTCACGGATGCCGTCCATTCGTGTCCGAGCTTGCACTGCCATATTACCTTCCTGTGCGTAGCCGCTGTAATCATCGACGGTCTTAGCGGCTCATTCTTGGGCGACCATTCCTTCGCAAGCTCAGGGAACTTACTTTCAAAGTCGTTATAACCTCGAAGCACCCTCGCTCCCGAACATATTGGACATTGCTCGCCTGCGGAGCGAGCTTTAATGCTTGTCTGCCATTCGTGACCGCAAGCCCCTTTCCACCACACAGTTTTATTAGACCCAAAGGTCACTGTATCAGGAGTCAACGGTAAGTTCTTTTCTGACCACTCTGATACAAGATGCGGTCGCATCCTGCTTAAACTATTCTCCATATCTGAACGCTCCATTTCTCATTACTGCTTATAGTATAATTTCCATCCTCAGTTTTGAGAAATGTGCGAAAAAGAGAAAGCACTCTGCGAATTACTCACAGAGTGCTTTCCCTTCAAGTTTCCAGCTTGGTTGTCATATAGTCATCAAAGACGGTGATCTCTTTCTTTTTCAAAGCGTCGGTCACATCAACATAGATATTCATCGTCGTCGATACATCAGCGTGTCCCAAGATGCTCTGAATGAATTTGAGGTTTGCTCCCGACTCACATAGCCTTGTTGCGAATGTGTGCCGGAGAATGTGACAACTGAACTGTGGCAGAAGAACCGGATCAGAGTCTGCTCCATATTTTTCGAGGATTTCATCATTACAATCTCGCATCATACGGCGGAGTGCTTTGTTGAGGTTTCCCTGATTTTGAACATCCCCGTAACGGTTGACAAAAATAAAGTCGTCATAACCGTCCACTCGGCTCTTACTGCTGATTTCAGCCTGAGATTGAAACTCTCGCTCCATTAAGAAGGCTTGTTTCACCCCCTCGGTCATTGGGATTTCTCGTTCACCGGCTTTTGTCTTGGGCGTGTTGATGGAAAAGTAGCAGCCCTTTTCATCACGGTGATTATAATAGACAAGCGTGTGGTTGACTCGGATAATGCCCTTTTTCAAGTCAATGTCGCTCCACCGAAGCCCGGTGATCTCACCGACTCGCATCCCCGTGTTTGCCATAACATAGAACACTGGATACCAGTGGGTGTCCTTGGGGTGGCTGAGCATATAGTCAAAGAACAACTTTTGCTGCGCCACGGTCAATGCCTCTTTCTTCTCACGCTCAAAGCCGTGGGAGAGCTTCAGTTCTTTGAGCATATTGTCTGTTGGGTTTTGTCGAATCATTCCATCATCGACTGCCACCTGAAAGACTTGGTGGAGCACATTATGGACATTATCTATCGTGGCAATCTTCAGAACCTTGCCGTCAGCAAGGGAGTTGTAGAACTTCCGCACATCAGACTTTTTTACTTGGACAAGTCGGTTCTTTCCGAAAGACGGTTTTACAAACAGCTCATACATATAAATATAATTCTTGAATGTGCTGTCCTTGATTCCCCTTTTGAGCTGACACCAAAGATCGAACATCTCATTTACGGTGATGCTTTTGACATCCGAGCGTATTCCGTCGTGCTTGTCCACGATGATCTGTTCTTCCTGCTCTCTCAGCTTTTCCAGCGTCGGAGCATAAATAGAATGCCTTTTTCCGTCAGGCGTTGACCAACGGTACGCATAAGTGCCGTTGGGACGCTGGGTTTCTCCTGTTTTAAGTCGGGTACGGTTGCTGTCGAACCTTACGCCGACCTGTTTCTTTTTAGTCATAGTAACCTCCTGTTTTAGATTGAGAAGCTCTTAATCAGGAACTCCTCTAATTGCTTGCGCTTTAGAAGCCTTTTTGTACCGACCCATAGAACAAAGTCACACGACTCACGATTCGACAACTCACGAAGTTTATCCGTTCCGATACCAGTGTAAGCGGCGGCTTCTTCTAAAGTCAGGTTCATTCTCTCCCAAAGGGGAACTCGGTTATCTTTTTCCTGCTTGGTCATATCGGTTTCCTCCTTCATTTTCGTTTGGCTTTAGGATACCGATAACCACCGTTTGGGACAACGATGCGATTTTGCGAATCGCATCGTTGATTGTTAGATTGAATAGGCTCTTTCCAAAAACTCATCGAGCTTTTTCCTTTTGATGAGCCGCTTTGTGCCGTTCCACAAGACAAACTCGCAATCCTCTCTGTCGGACAGCTCTCTTAGCTTATCTGCACCAATACCTGAGTAGGCTGCCGCTTCATAAACGGTGAGGTTTGCTTTTTCCCAAAGAGGAACGGCATAGTCTTTACTGGGCTTTCCCATTCGTGCCGCCCTCCTTATGCTTCATAGCCTTGCGTAACTCCGAAAGGTTTGAATAACGATATTCTCGACTGTTGTACTCATCGGATTTGTAGAAAGCAGTGGTGACTCCATCAAAAATCCGAAGTAAAGCACCCTCATTCAGATCTTCAGTTGTGAGGATTTCCCTTACGGTCACTCCACTTAAAGGCTGGTGTTTCTTTTTCCATTCCCGATACGAGAAATACTGGTCAATCTCATCGTTATAAATACCTTCGTCGATCCGTCTGTCCGGCTGGAGAAGATGGTAAATACAAAGAAGCATTTCTTCAGCCCTGTTATTATTGATGCGACTAATATTCAGCAGATCAAACACACGCAAATCAACGACATCCTTGACCTGCCGAAAGCCGACTTCAATAAACGGGTTAGCAACCTTATACTCATCAATCATTCTCCATTTCGGGGAGTCGAATTTGATCATCATTACCTGTTTCATTATCTATGCTCCTATCTGTTCGTTTTTTTGCCCTCTACTAACCAACTGGGAAATTTTTTTCGATTTGTACGAAGCAAATTTTAATTTGGGAGCATTTTTTTGAGTTTTTTCAGGGCAACAGTCAGTTGATGATTAATTGTCGTTACAGCTACTCCGTGGCGCCGTGCATATTCTCGCTGTCCTATGGGGTCATCACAAAGATATAAACTGGTCATCAAGTTAATTTCGGCAGGTGACAATTTTGCCACGGCTGCGTAGAGGGTGCTTTTCTCCTCCTTTTTGAGAATGGCATCAATGACGGAACAATCTTGATCCACCAGCAATTCCTCGCCAGACATATCATCTTCTGTGGTTGTCTGTGTGTTATAGGAAAACACCGTCATTCCGGACTGATTCTCGATTGACACAAGATAATCGTGTCTATCCTTTTCAGATCGCCACTGCTTTGCGGTTTCGGTTCCACATTCTGCGATGATGATCACATCGTCAACAGAGCAAGCGTCTAACTGCCCAAAGCGATCTCTTCGTTTCTGCCCTTCCGGGGTCTGAATGAAGTTCCTAAACTCGAAGCTATTCATTACGAGCCAGTTATTGCCGTCAGCGGGCAGTTCGGGGTTCTTTTTGACAAGGTATATTTTTCTCATTTCCGTAATCTCCTTTGAATTTTGAATTTGGTGTTCGGGTTCAAAATTCGGAGATCACGGATATTCAGCGATATAACAGAGCCACTTATTTAGCATCGAAAAAGGCTTCCTTTCAGAGATTTCTCTGCCGGAAGCCCTTGGTCGGTTGTTCTTGCCGAAAAAAAGAAGCCACCGGCAAGACAGACTAAGCCTATGGCTTACTGTCTTGTCGGTGGCCTCTCATATCTGCATAGCAAGTTTGGTTTAACCAACCGAAGTGTTCAAAGCAAGTGACCTGGAGATGGAATTACGCAGTCTGTTTCACCTCAACCATTCCGTCGTTTTGCCGTATTCAGTTTTTATCCGATCAATAGTATCGGATTTGCCCTTCCGGGGCATAAAGGTCAATCTTGTCGTGTCGGCGTCCTTTTTGGACTCGAACCGCTACGGTTCCGCACCTTTTGCACTCATACTTGATTTTCCCCTCATCATTTCTATATCCGTAAAGCAATGCTCCGCAGTTAGAGCAATACATCGGTATAGGTGTCCAATTATCTTTTGTCACGCACATCACCTCATTAAGTTCCTTGACGCTCTCAGGGCTGATGAATGGTGGCATCCTTAGAGAACTGCTCTTTTCTTGCCTTCTACAAACCACTTTCCGTTTTCTTCATCGAAAAGGAAGGTTTCCGTGCCGCATATCATCACCGTGTAACGAAGCCCTGTTCCACCGACCTTGGTCGATGCCGCACGACAGCAGTGCCTTACACGGTCGATCTCGTAGACCTCACCATCTTCAAATTTGATTTTCCGGGGTCGAGCCGTTCCATCCGTCTTATGGGTAACATCGACTTCCACATATACCTTGCGCCGTTCTTCTTCCATCCTTACACCTCATAATTCTTCATACTGGCAACCAGCCTACCAAAATGGCGATAGCCATCCAATGGCTTGTCAGAAACTTTGAACTTAGGACGATCATCGCCGGAATTGTTCAGATAGCAGGAAAGGCGTCCTTCCTTGAAATCTTTGCTGACATCAAAGATAAGAAACATCCCCTCATAAATGCCGTAGTGAGTGAAGTGGTTTCCTCCATCTGCACGGAAAATAATCAGATCATTGCTGCACCCCTGCAACAAACAGGACGGCATCGAAACATAGGTTTCAATCTCATCAGGCACAACAATTTCATCAATCTTGTTACTGCTTGTACTAATCATACTGACCTCCTTAACAAAGCACCCCGGTCGGCATAGTAATCTCAGGCTTTTCACTCGGCATCCGGAGATTTTGAAAAAGAATGCCGTTGCGGATGCTGTTCTTGCCGAACCGCTGGCGAATGGTTTCAATGCACTGGTCGAGCCTTTCTGCTTTCTCAATCTTTTCGATGTTCATAAACAAATCGACTTGTCGGGGCGTGTCCTGTGGCACCAAGTTGATTGCCTGAATCGTGACTGAGCGAATCGGGTTCCTCCAGTCGTATCTTTTTTCAAAGAGGGCAAAAGCCGCTTTTGCGATCAGCATTGGGGATTGTGTAGGCATATCCAATGCCGTTTGCCATTGCTTTGAAAAAAGTGTGTTGTCCCGTATGTGAATGGCGACTCCATCCGCACACTTTTTGTGGACACGGAGTTTATGTCCGATGTCCTGCGTCAATTCGAGAAAGACGGGCCACACCTGCTCGTCGTTCTCCAAATCTTCGATGGTAGTAATTCCGTGTCCCACGCTCTTAACCGGAGAAACAAAGTCGGCGTTCATAACACGGGATCGGTCATTACCGTTTGCATACTGCCAAAGGGCAATTCCGTTTTTACCGAGCCGTCGGTTCAGAAAGTCAGGATCGGTCTTAGCTAAATCGCCAATGGTTCTAATGCAATAGCTATCTAATACACGCTGCGTTGCCCGTCCCACACCGAGCAAGTCCGCTGCGGGGAGTCCCCATATTTTTTCCTGAAAGCTATCCTTCGGAATGACTGTCACAGCGTCCGGCTTTTTCATATCCGAGCCGAGCTTGGCAAATATCTTATTGAAAGACACACCGACTGAGATGGTCAACCCCAGCTCAAACTTGATTGTTTCTCTTATGTCATTTGCCACCTTTTCGGGTGAACCGAAGATGTTCTCTGTACCACTCACATCCAACCAACACTCGTCCATTCCGTAAGGCTCGACCTGATCGGTATAGCGGCTGTAAACGCTTCTTGCCAGCTTGGAATATTTGATGTACTCCTCAAAGTGCGGAGGCACAACAACAAGGTTTCTGCACTTCTGCTTCGCTTGCCACACTGCATCGCCTGTTTTTACATCAAATGCTTTGGCGGCATAGTTTTTGGCGAGGACTATACCGTGCCTTTCTTCCACCGAGCCGCAGACAGCGACCGGGTACTTTCTCAAAGACGGGTCGAGCATACACTCAACCGACGCATAAAAGTTGTTCATATCGCAATGCAGTATTGATCTGCTCAACTAAATCACCTTATTTCTTGGAAATTCTGCGAAACCTCTTGACAAACCAAAGTGTCGTGTTGTATCATATGAACACGACAGAAGTGTCGTCGTTGTGATTCAGATTATAGCACGACACCAATGTCGTGTCAATAAGAAGTGACGAAAAAAGTGTCGTGCTGCTAAAAATAGAAATCTTATGGAGGGAATTGATAATGAAGTTCAGCGACAGATTAAAAGGGCTGAGAGAAAAAAATGATATGACGCAGGAGCAGCTTGCTAAGGTTTCCGGTGTTTCCCCCCGTACCATACAGAGATACGAATGCGGAACCTCTCGTCCTCGCTTGGATGCAGCGGAGAAGCTGGCAAAGGCACTTAATATTTCCGTGGATCAGCTTCTGGGTACGGATGGTATGCTCGTTGCTCAGGCTGCGGAGCAGTACGGCGCACGAGGTGCCAAACAAGCGCAACAGCTCACAGATGAAGTAACTGGTTTGTTTACCGGCGGCGAGTTGGCACAGGATGATATGGATGTTATGATGCAAGCTATTATGGATGCCTATTGGCTGGCGAAAGAGAAAAACAAAAAGTACACCCCAAAGAAGTACCGTTCAAAGGGCAAGCAGGACTGAGTCCCGTTTATGGGACACATTGTGTGTTAGAATGGAAACAGGAACAAACTGAAAAGGGGTGAAGCCGATGTATGTAAGCACTTCGGAAATCGTACAAAAAGCAAACTCCATCGTTGCTCAATGCGGAACCCGTAATCCTCTCAGAATAGCAAGGGACTTAGGAGTCGAGGTAATGTATTATCCGTTCAATGAACAGCGTGGAGCATATAAAGTCTTGATGCGTAATCGCTTCATCTTTATCAAAAATGATCTGCATCCGGTTATGGAGAACATCGTGCTACTTCACGAATTAGGGCACGATGCTTTACACCGGGAGGAAGCCACGAAAGTCGGTGGCTTCAAAGAGTTTGAGATCTTCAATATGCGGGACAACCGTATGGAGTACGAAGCCAATCTCTTTGCCGCACAGATTTCCCTATCAGATGAGGACTTCCTTGAACTTGCGGAAAGAGGATACGACACGCAGCAAATCGCACGGACATTGAATTCAGATATTAACCTTGTCGCTCTAAAAGCCGATACGCTGATCTCTCAAGGCTACCGTTTGCGCCAGCAGGAACACTGTAACGATTTTCTAAGATACGACAAATAACTAAGATGCCACCCTTTCGGATGGCATCTTTTTTATCACCTTTAATCAGCGCAAGCCGGTTTTGTTTTTTTAGCTCAAACCCGAAAGAGAGCGCATCACCAAGTCGATGTCTTTGTTTTCAAGTTCCTGAATGATGTGCAGATAGGTTTTTTGCGTAGTGGTCATACTCGAATGTCCAAGACGGCGGGCAACGCTCGCAATGGAAACGCCCGTAAATAACAGCAAAGAGGCGTGTGTATGCCGTAATCCGTGGACAGAGATGATAGGGATGTTACAGGCTTTGCAATGCCTGCCGAGAATGTCGTTCACCGTCGAATTGTAGACAGTGGAGTTGACAAAGATGGGCTTATCTTCGGGAAGGTGCTTTACCAATTCAGAAAATTGAATGACAGTTTGCCAGTCAATTTGAATTTTCCGCACAGACGACTTGTTCTTCGTAGGCTGGAAGCCGCCCTTTCCCTTGTAGTCCCAAGTCTTGCTTATGGACAGTGTTTGATGGGCAAAGTCGAAGTCTTTCGGGGTAAGAGCCAGTGCTTCAGAAAAGCGCATCCCCGTCTTTGCCACCAACAGGATAAAGTAGTCCCAATTCACCTTATCCTTCAGGTCAAGCGAGATCAGCAGCGTGTGTAGCTCAAATTGATTGAGATACTTGATTTTCTTAGCAACCGGTGGCTTCCCCTTGATGATTGCCTTGCGAGTAGGATCTCTTTCAATCAAGCCCTCATCAACAGCATCAAGAATAGCTCCCTTGAGCTGGTGGTGAAAATCCATCGTGGTTTGGCGCTCGTGGAACTCAGCATAGTCGTTCAACAGCTGCTGATAAGCGATCCGATTCATATCACATACTCTCAGGTTTGGGACGAGCTTAACGAGCCATTTCTGCGTCATTAGGTACTTATCCATCGTCACCTTTCTGATTGCGCCCTTCTTATACACCGTAATCCATTTTGCATAATATTCACAGAACAAGTCTGTTCGTTTGGTTTCTGTTAGCATCAGAAGTCCTCCATTTCATTAAAAATGGCTTACGCTGATGAAGGGTGATAAGGTTGTCAAGGCAAGTTAGTAGCTCACCAATTTTTCTCTGCTCATCTATATCTGGTATAGGTATAGGCATTTGAAAAAACACATTGTCTCTAATCGAGAACCTGTCTGACCTTGCGCCGGAATCACCATTGAAATTCATAAAAGAATGCCAATAGCCGCACTTGAAAAAGTACTCCAAATAAGTCGTGTCAATATCGTGCGGGCGAAAGACGGTATATAACGGTGACATTACGCCCGTTCTTCCAAGTTTATTGCGGTTTATCGGTCCAACTGGTGCGGAAGTAGAGATACGAGGGTTATAAACAAAGTCCTCGTTTTTTACAATGTAGTACCCATCCAAGCTGCCCAGCTTTGCTATATCGTGGTCAAAGAAATCTCTTTGACTTATAATTCCGAACTCAGCAGAGTTTGTAAATGTTTCTACATATTGTAGTCCGGCATTTTTCTCCGTGACTTTATCTGTAATTTCGGATAGCTTACGCTGTTCCCAAGAAGAAGTATTTCGCTTTTTATTTGCGGTCAGGATAAGCCTGCCCGCCCTTGCGGTAAAAGAAATGCACTCACGCTGATGAAGGGTGATAAGGTTGTCAAGATGGCGAAAGAAGTCGGCTATGCGGTCTTGTTCCTCAGTACCGGGCAATAAGACTGACACGGAAGTGTATTCATCAAACGAGATGTTTAGCAAGCCGTCCATTCTTGCACCGGATGATACAATCTTGCGAAGTTGGTTTTCAATCTCAGCACCATTTAACTCTATTGACATAAACTCCGCATTTTGATTTTCAGCAGAAAAGCAGTGATAAACAAAGGGAATACGGGCATTTTCTGCTGTTGTCAATGCAAAACAAGAACCGTATGGACGCAACTTGGAAGCCCCGTGATTGTACGCAAGCTCACCTTTTTTGAGAAGAATATACTTCTTCAAGCTTTCTCCGGCGTTATTAAAAGCATATCTTTCAGATTGCTCAATGAAGCCATTGTTTGCCGTAATCATCATTATGGGTGCTTCCGATTCGGGCTCATTACGGGTTATTTCTTTGACTACATCACCCAGCTTACGCTGTTCCCAAGAAAATGTTGAAGCGGTGAAGATCATAGAGATAAAAGCCTGAAAAAAGCCGAATAAAAATACACATTTACGCTGATGAAGGGTGATAAGGTTGTCAAGCTGCTCCAAGTAATCGCCCAAAACTCGCTGCTCGGTTATACTTGGAATAGTTACAACTGTGTTTTCCACAAGTTCTTTATTAAGGTTATTTACTGTGCTGCCAGCAGCAAGTGACCTATACTGGCTAAGCATTTGTGGTGTACCAAGTAGATGACAAAGGAAAGTTAAGTCAAAGACTCCATAGGTATTTCTTATGAGCAACCAGCCGTCGTGAATACATCCATCTATGCCCATTATATAGGGCTTTCCGAAACTCATAGAGTTGGAAAGAATTAAGTCACCCGGATGAACTTCTCTCGTTTTAGACAGTCCTTCAGGTCGGATTTTCTCAGCGGTTTTGGTTATGTAATTTCCTTGTGTTGGAGCATCACCAATCTTAACCCAGTTCAACCCATTTGGTGCATCCGTTATGAAATCGTCAATCGGTCTTGGTGAACCTCCTCGTTCTATTTGTACCAATTCTGAGAACTTACGCTGTTCCCAAGCGTCTGAGAATCCTTTGAAGCGAATTGCGGGAGCATCTGATTTTTTCGTCATTCTGCACTACCTCCCAGCAATTTCTTCAACTCATTAAGTCCCAGCATATCGTACTCATTACCCTCAAGGTCATCGATCATTCCCGAAAGCGTTGCTTCGGTTTCGCTGATCTGCTGTTCGACCTCGAAGAAAGTTGTAGCATACTTGTTTTGAAGGGCTTGAATTTTGCTCACCAAGCTGTCGATTACGGTATCAGGCAGTTTGTGAATGCTCTCAATGAGAGGAGCAATCCACTTCTTTTCGAGCAAATCCAAAGCCTGCTCATCGCTCAGACTTTCAATCGTATCCTTTGTTTTTGCCTGCAACGCAGCACTCTTTGCCTTGATCTCCGCCTTGATTTCTTTCTCGCTCTTGACCAAAGACTCAACCTTTTCTAAGAGTGTACGAAGCGCAACGCTTTCAGGAGAACGGTCTTTCTTCAGTTCCTTAATCTTTTTGGATACTTCTTTCGGAACGAAAGCATCGCCTTCCTCGGTGAGAACATCGTTGCAGCTCTCTTTATCCTCCTCTGTCATTTCATCAAGGATAGACTCATACTCAGAAGGGATTTCCGCCAAACGGCTTTCCAAACCGTGAAGCTCGTCCGTTTCTGCGGAGAGCAAAGTCGCCTGAACCAAGTCGAACGGGATAATATGACCTACCCAGCCCTCTTGAACTTCCTGATCTTTACCGTCCTTTTTCTTGATGACAAGGTTCGGATCGACCTTCTTTGTTGCAGCAAAGCCTTCGGTTTGCAACATTTCGAGGTCGATGGAAATACCTGTCCAATCGTCGTCAAGAAGCTGGAACGCCGCATATTTGTCGATAAGTGGAATTTCCTTCAATCGCTCGAAAATATCAGCACTTAGAACGGTTTCAGCCTTAGAGATTTCGATGCTTCCCATCCGGTCGATAAGTTCTTCTTTCAGGAACGCCGGAAAAGTGGAAAAGGCAGCGTTAAAAGCATTTTCAAAGCCGACCACATCAGGATGGCTCTTGATGGCACTCTTAATATCAGGGGTAGACACATTCACATAAGGAATGCCACTCTCGGTGAACAACGCCTTTTTCAGTGCAGGGAACGCCGTCCAGAATTCGCTCATCTCGTCAATTTCTGCTGTCGGGATACCGCCAAACATAGACGCATAGACATCCCAATGCTCGGCAGCTTCAGAGGAATCAACATAGCGAGGAATGTTCAAGTTATAATCATTGCTGCGAGTTTCTTCTCGACTGACGACTCGTGAAAACTTCGCAACGCTTTCACGCTTGATAAAAGTATCTGCAATGCGTTTAATGTCAGACGCACGGAGCTTGTTATTCTTACCCTCTTTGATAAATCCCTTGGATGCATCGATGATAAGGACATCTGTATTCTCACGCTTTTGACGCAGCACCATAATGATGGTGGGAATTCCTGTCCCGAAGAAGATATTTGCAGGCAGCCCGATAATGGCGTCGATATGGTTATTCTCTATCAGATTCTTTCTGATTTCACCTTCCTCACCGCCACGGAACAGTACGCCGTGGGGAAGAACGATTGTCATAATGCCGTCCGGCTTGATATGGAACAGATCGTGCAAGAGGAAAGCATAGTCGGCTTTTCCTTTGGGAGCAAGTCCAAAACGAGCATAACGAGGATCTCCCTCTTTGTTGGACGGGTCCCAAGCCTGCGAATACGGCGGATTGGACACGACCGCATCCACATAGAGAGGATTATAGGTATTCACCGGATCATTTTCGTCAAAGTACGGCCAATCCTCCTCAAGAGTATCGCCGTTACGAGTGACGATATTATCCGGTTTGATGCCACGCATAACCAAATTCATTCGGGTCAGGTTGTAGGTGTTCTCCTTCAATTCCTGAGCGAAGTATTTGATGTTGTTGTCATCGGTCATATATTTGGCAACGCTCTGACCGATATTGATAAGCAACGATCCCGAACCGCTTGTCGGGTCGTAAATTTTGATTTCGCTTTTGCCCTTCAAGTGGCTTGCAACGATTTCAGACATCAGCAGAGATACCTCGTGCGGGGTGTAGAACTCGCCTGCCTTCTTTCCGGCATTAGCCGCAAAGTTACTGATAAGATATTCGTAGATAAAGCCGAGAACATCGTAGTCCTGCTTGCCGTCCATAGGAATATCCTTTATCAGCGTCAGAAGTCCGCTGATTGCTTTTGTTTGTGAACCGGAGCTATCGCCAAGTTTGGAAAGACCCGTTTGCAAAGTGTCGAATACCTTATCAAACACCTTTTTGTGCGTGTTGGAAATCAACCGGCTGAACGCAGAGAGCGCATCACGGACATTTGAAACATCAAAGTCCTTACCCATCGAGAGCCAAGTAGAAAAGAGGTCTTTATAGGCAATAAAGTAGCCAATATTCTCTTGAACCCACTTAACCGTTTCATCATCTTCTTCTGATACGGTTTTCAGAAGTTCGTCGTCATAGTCATTTTCCTTCAAGAATTTGACTTCTTTATCAGATAGATACTTGTAAAAGATAAAGCCAAGTATGTAATCCTTATATTCATTCGCTTCGATTTTGGAGCGCATTTGGTTTGCGGAAGCCCATATTTTCTGAGCAAGCTGTTGCTTATTCATCCTGTGAACCCATCCTTTTTCTTTTTTTAGGGCATACTACCCCACTGTTATGATACAACAATTAGTGTCCCATAAAACGGACTCACTTCTCGTCGGGAACAAACTCCATAATGTCGTCAGTCGTGCAATTCAAAGCTGAGCAGATTTTTCCCAACACTTCAGTGCTTACATTTTCATCACGACTGAGCTTATTGATTGCGTATTTAGTGAGTCCAGCAGCTTCCTGCAAATCTCTTTTCTTCATATCTCGATCAAGCAGAATGTGCCAAAGTTTTTTATAGCTTACAGCCATCGTATCATTCCTTTCTCTCAACCTGCGAGTAAGTGCTAAAACACATCTTATATTATAGCATATAATCCCGAATTAGCAACCATAAATCCCGAAATTTCAAACTTACTTCCCATATTTCACACCTGAACAAGTTCGACTGCGACCGGATAGCTTGGGAACAGCGTAAGCTCGGAGAGATGGGGCAAACATACACAGGCTTATCGGGAAAAACAAAAGACGATTTTGGTCACGGACAGGCTCGATTTGTGACTTATATGAATGTCTTTTCAAATCCCATCAGCAATCCAGAAATGACCGAACCGATAGAAATCGACCCTAAGCAAAATGAAGTTGAAGTTGGAGATGTGTTTTTTACCACTTCGTCCGAAACACCCGAAGAAGTAGGAATGTCCTCTATTCTGCTTGAAAAACGGGGAAAAACTTATCTTAACAGCTTTTGCTTCGGCTTTCGTCCTTCAGAAAAAATAGACAGCTACTATCTTGCGTATATGCTACGCTCTGAGTCTACAAGAGCAAAGATTATTTTGTTGGCACAAGGTATCTCACGATACAATATTTCAAAAAACAAGGTTATGGAAATAGCCGTTTCACTTCCATCACTTGATGAGCAAAAGATGATTGGACAGTATTTCAGCCAGCTTGACAACCTTATCACCCTTCATCAACGACAGTCTTTTTCGCATTCAACCCCGGATATTTCTCTGTCTGTCCAACTGATCCATCCTTTTTATACATCCTCTTGGGAACAGCGTAAGTTGTCTGAAATGTGCGGTACTTTTGAGTATGGACTTAACGCAGCCGCTAAGGAGTTTGACGGAAATAACAAATACATCAGAATCACGGATATTGATGATGCCAGCAGAGAGTTCTTGCTTTCTGATCTTTCGTCCCCTGATATTTGCCTTGATGGTATGTCGAAATATCTACTCTCAAGCGGAGATATTGTCTTTGCACGAACTGGTGCAAGTGTCGGAAAAACCTACATTTACAGGGAAAACGACGGCATTGTGTACTTTGCAGGTTTCCTTATTCGGGCAAAAGTCAATCAGGACAATGATGCAGAATTTGTTTTTCAAAGCACCCTTTCGCCAAGCTATGAGAAGTATATTCGTATTACCTCGCAGCGATCTGGACAGCCGGGTGTAAACGCACAAGAGTATGGTGAGTACGACTTGTTTGCCCCGTCAAAAGAGGAACAGCAAAGAATTGGACACTTCCTGCGAGGTATTGACAACCTTATCACCCTTCATCAGCGTAAAGGAAAAGCAGCCGTTTCCGGCTGCTCCAATGATGCAAATAACTCGAAAGGTGTTTATTGTAAAGCACGGGATTTCGGATATAAATGTTACAAAGAAGTCAAATCCCAACAGATTCGATGCTTAATTGCGGTGTTCATCTTCTGTGTATAGGTTAATGATTGTTTTTCCGTTCGCTTTTGCATAGTCAAAGGCAAGCCTGGTTCCGCTTTTGGGCTGATAGCTTGTTATTGCTATTTTCGACTCTTTTCGACTTTCCGGAAGGTATTCGTCATTAAAGTAAAAGACGCAAAAGTCACTTGCCTGAATCATAGCTTGATTGCGCTCCACATAAGCAGCTTTCCCGGCAGCAGCAACTCCGTCAGGGCAAATACTGTCCTCATAACCATCTAATAGGAACTGCATCGTATAAGCGTCTGCATCAGGATAATCCGTCCGATAGTGTATTCTGCGAATTTTGGGGTAAACTTCTCTTAGTTCTGAAACCACCTCGTAGCAGAGAGTATTAAATTCGGAATGATCTCCAAACAGAAAGATTGCTACGCCCTGCTCAAGCAGATAGCAAATACTGTCCCGCAATCGACTTGCAAGCTCCTTCTTATGCTTAATTTTCCTATGCCCGATAAAACAACAGGTCATACAAACACCACCAAGAAAAACAGTAGAGCAAATGAGTATATTATTGTTCATCTGCACTTATTATTATATTTTTGCTCTATATATAAGTCAATAGCTTCACATCGAGAACAGAAAGCAAGTGGAGAATAACATATAATTATTATGGATTCGAGGTGGAGCAAATGGGCAAAGAAATTGACTTCAAAAATAGAGATAGATTTATTCAACTGGGAATCACAATTTCAGTTCTTCGTAAGATGCGAGGAATGTCGCAGGAGCAGCTTGCGGCAGAGGCGATGATGAGTCGTTCGCATCTTAGCGCAATCGAAGCACCGAATATCGTCAGACCCTTTTCCGTAGAGGTTCTATTTAATATCGCTGACGCACTGAAGGTTGAGCCGGGTGATTTGCTGAATACCTCAATTATCCCGGATCAAATTCTAAACAAAAAAGAAAAATAGGTGGCTATGGGACAATAAAGCCCATAGCCACCTATTTTAATATTGCGGTACCCCATATCCGAGGATTTCGTAGTGACCTACGCTGTACTGGTTTACCCGACAGCTATCACCGGAGTTTCCCTCAACGGTATAAACGATACCGTTTTCGACTATTTGAACAATACCGGTGTGGTCGGATTGTCCGTCCTGCGGACCCGATGAACCCTTGTTATCCCAATCAAAGAAAATAATCATTCCGGGGACAGGCTCGGCAGAACCGTCGATCCACTGTCCTCGATCTTTGAACCACTGGACGCCGTTCACGCAACCCGCATATTTCGGCACAACCCCGGTGTCGATATAGCCGCACTGATCGGCACACCAGCTCACGAAGCAGGCACACCATTCCACACGGCTTCCGAAGCCATACCAAGACCAATACGGCTCACCGCCCACATTGCCCACCTGCGAAAGCGCCACGGTGACGATCTGATCGTCACTGTATCGGATACCGTAAAGCACCGCCGCCCAAATGGAATTGTTCTCATCCTTGAGCAGCTCGGCAAGGTATTCCCGCTGTTCTGCGTCAAAGCCGTATAGGTCAGCCATCTCATCCACCGTCAAATGAGAAACGGTAATATAAAGAGTTGTTTTTGTGACTGTCGTTTCCGTCTGAACGATGTTGCCGTTTCCGTCGTCCGTTTCGGTAATTTCCGTTTCCGAGTGGCTTTCACTGCGGGAGGATATGGAGTTCATCTCCCAAAAGATGTCCGAGAGAATCTGCTTCTTGCTCTCGTCCATCGTGGCAACCTCCTGCGGGTTGTCCTTGTCGGTATTCGTCTTGACTGCATATACCGCCAACACATCTTTCCATACGGCTCGACCGCCGCTGATCTCCATATTATCATAAGCTACCGAGTTTTTCTCCGCATCCATCTTGGCATCGTAATCAGTGTTGATTTCCTGCACGGCAGTCTGCATCGACATTCCCGTGCCGGAATCCTCGCCGGAAAAGAATATCCCGAAAACCGAGCCGCAGATCAGAGCAATCAGGCAAATCACGACAATGACCGCAACGGCAACCCAGCCGCCTGCGGC
>UMCS01031692.1_pt1 | contig 16413 bp, 18 predicted proteins | sample 1964281 | NCBI WGS metagenome assembly UMCS01 (sample SAMEA4835973, study PRJEB28245) | human gut metagenome | biome: gut microbiome; material: fecal sample | place: Denmark | collected 2008
AATCTGATTCATAAAAAATTTTTGCCATTTTTAATGTCCCCCTTAATTTCCTTGGCTTCCTCTATGCATTCCAACGAGTCCTGTACGAGCAATTTCTGTAACGTTGAATCCGTTAAGCATTGTTAATAACTGATTGACTTTTCTTGTATTTCCAGTAACTTCTATAATTAATGAAGTTGGTGAAACATCGATAATATGTGCTCTAAAGATATCAACAATTGAGTTGATATTTGTTCTTTGATCAGCATTTGCATCTACTTTAATTAAGACAAGTTCTCGATAAACTGAATCATCTGGTTCAAGTTTTTCAATTTCAACGACTTCTACAAGTTTCCCTAATTGTTTTTCAATTTGCGTTAAAATTTGTTCATCACCAGTAGAAACGACTGTCATACGTGACATTCCTTTAATATTTGTTTGTCCTACTGAAATACTTTCAATGTTATATCCTCGTCTACTAAATAAACCAGCAACACGGTTTAATACCCCTGGATTATTTTCAACAAGCAATGATAAAACAAGTCTATCCATGTTTTAATCCTCCCTATTTTTTTAATTGTTTATGAATTCTATTCATAGCTGAAATAATGGCTTTAATTGTAGCTGTTGTAATATTTGGATGTACCCCTACTCCATATTCTTGAACAGCACTTCCTTTAACTCTTAAATAAACATAAGCAGCTGCTTTTGAACTAGATCCTGATGATAATGAATGTTCACTATAATCTAAGAAATGTGTATAAACAAAGCCATTTTCATTAAATGCATCTTTAACAGCATCGATTGGTCCATTACCATAACCAACAATCGTTCTTATTTCTCCATGATCTTTTAAAGTAATTTCTGCTTTTCTTTCAAATTCAGAATCATCTTCAGAAATATCAATTAATTTTTGTTTAATAAATTCATATGGTTCTTTAATATCTACATATTGTTCAATAAATGTATCGTAAACTCTTTCTGGTGAAACTTCTCCTTCTTCTTCAGAAATATCTTGAATCACTTTTGCAAAGTCTACTTGTAATCCTTTTGGTAAATGATAACCATACATGCTTTCCATAACATAAGCAACGCCACCTTTACCAGATTGTGAATTAATACGAACAATTGGTTCATATTGTCTACCTAAATCACTTGGATCAATTGGTAAATATGGAACTTCCCACATTTTCGAATTTCTTTCTCTTAAAGCATGCATTCCTTTATTGATTGCATCTTGATGACTTCCAGAGAAAGCTGTAAAGACTAATTGTCCAACATATGGATGTCTTGGTGGAATATCCATTTTTGTACATTTTTCATAAACATGTTTAATATCATTAATACTTCCTAATTCTAATTGTGGATCAACTCCATGAGTGAACATATTTAAAGCAACAGTCACAACATCAACATTTCCTGTTCTTTCACCATTACCAAATAACGTTCCTTCAACACGATCAGCACCCGCTAATAAAGCAAGTTCAGTTGAAGCAATTCCACAACCTCTATCATTATGAGGATGAACAGAAACAATGACTCTTTCACGATCTTTGAAGTTACGACACATCCATTCGATTTGATCAGCATAAACATTTGGTGTATCCATTTCTACAGTTGAAGGTAAGTTGATAATCACTTTATTATCTTTACTTGCTCCCCATGTATCCATAACGGCTTCACATACTTCCATTGCATAATCAACTTCAGTTCCTGTAAAACTTTCTGGTGAATATTCAAGAATCACTTTTCCTTCAAATTCTTTTGATAAGTCTTTTACTAATTGAACACCATCAATTGCAATTTGTTTAATTTCATCTTTATCTTTGTTAAAGACAACGTCTCTTTGTAAGATAGAAGTTGAATTGTAAACATGGACGATAGCTTTATCTAATCCTTTTAAAGCTTCAAATGTTTTTCTAATTAAATGTTCTCTTGCTTGAGTTAATACTTGAACAGTCACATCATCAGGAATTAAATTTTCTTCAATTAATAATCTTAAGAAATCATATTCAATTTGACTTGAAGAAGGAAAACCTACTTCAATTTCTTTAAATCCTAAGTCTACTAAAAGTTGAAACATTTCCACTTTTTCTTCTATTTTCATTGGTGTAATTAATGCTTGATTTCCATCTCTTAAATCAACCGAACACCAAATTGGTGCTTTTTCAATTGTTTTATCAGGCCAAGTACGGTCTTTTAATTTAATTGTTTCAAATCTCTTGTACTTTTCGTAATTCATTTCCATTTCCTCCTTAATACTATAAAAAAACTCCCGTCTCAAAATAGCCAATCCGGCCATTTTGAGGACGAGAGTTATATTACTTCGTGGTTCCACCTCAATTTGTGAATAAATCACTTTATCCACCTCGCTAAGTACGCTACATAATAGTTCATACTCTTACAAAATAACGGTTGCATACCGTAGCCACCTACTTAAGTTCAGCGCTCCACTCAAGGATGAGTTCAGTATTACTCAAACAATTCTTTCCACCAACCAGAATCTCTCTACGCCTTGAAATAGTACTTACTAGTTCCTATCGAAGTATTTATTTTATGATTACTTGTAATGTTAGACTTTTTTTTTACTAAAGTCAATGTCTTTAACGTAATTTTATAAATCGATATTTTTTTATCACAATGATGTTATTTTATCTATTTAAAAAGAAAAAAATCTAAACTAACTTTCTTCTTCTAAAATTTTAAATATTTTTATACTTCTTAATTCCTACAAAAGCTCCTGCAGATAAAATAAATAACATTGACATTTACTCCAAATGAAATATTTTGTATATGTACAAATTATGCATTCACTAATGGTGTTAATTTTTTTATAATATATCGTATACGTAAAAAGAGACCAATTTGTATTTAGTAATTGCTCTCTTTTATGAATTTTATTAAAAATTATTCTTCCATCATCCATGCACCACAAACTGGACATCTTTTGTTTCCTGAGCCATCATATTCTGTCACATAATCACAATTTGGACATCTCCAAATGTTATATCTTGTATAAATTACAATTTTTTTCATATTGCTTCTCCTTTTTAATCTCGATACATAGTCCCACCACATTCATGACATTTATAAGTATTTCCAATTACTTTCACATATGTTTCATATTCACAATTTGGATTTGAACATGTAAAATGATCTGATATGTAACTTCTTACTCTATTAAAAAATTTTTTCATATTTTTTCTCCTCTTTCTTTATTATTTCATTAAATTGTGACATTTGGGACATAGATACGTATCTTCTATATCTTTCGTATAATCACTATAACCACAATTTTAACAAGTAAATAAAATCAGCTTGTTTAACCAATGCATAAACAAATACTTCTAAGAAAGAAATAAATCCTTGATGACATTAATTACTGCATAGTAATAAAAATTTTCTCTTTCCATTGCTGATGAATCAACTTTTGTCATAAGCCCTGCAATTTTACTTACTGTTCCACCTCTCATTCTTCTATTTTTCTTGTTAATTTGAGCTTGACTTGCACCTGTTGCTAATCTATAAATTGATAATTTCGTAATATTTCCCATTGTTTGGACTGTAAAGACAAAACCAGCACACCCCTCAATCTCTGTTGTCATTAATACAAGACAATCTTCATATTTTTTACTAAATATACCACCAGATTGTAGTTGCTCTCTTCTTAAGCTATATCCTACTCCTATCTTAGGAAATCCTTCATTGGAATTAAAGCAATATTCTAATTCGTCAAGACCAAATTTTTGATTAAACTGAATATTTTGTACCAATCCATAATCCTCCCAATTAGATAAAAATTCTTTTGTTAACATCATTTTATTTCTCCTCCTTTCTTGTCTTTACTATATCCTTTTCTACACAAAATGTATTTGCCTATACTTTGACTGCTTTTTGACAAAATAAAAAAATCCACAATATTATGTAGACTTAATAAACCGATAAAAAAGAGCTTCCCTCAGGAAACTCTTTTCATTACTATTTATTCATATCTTTTACTATAAATGAATCCTAATAAAGCAATACATAATAATCCTACATAGCCAAATAATGAAACATCATCACCTGTTTTTGCTGTATTTTTATTTGTTGTATTTGTTTTATCTGTTTTATTAGCTGTATCTGTTTTTGTATCTGTAATAATAGTATCTGTTTTAATTTCTTTTAAAGCATCATATGCATCATTTAATGAAGCTAACATACTTTCTAATTCTTCTTGAGAAACATCTTCTTTTGTAGCTAAATCTTTTGCTTTTTGTAATGTTTCTTGAAGTTTATCCCAAGATTCCTTTGTATATTTAGATTGATCTAATTGAACACCATCAAATGAAGCAATTGCTTGATCAATATCTTTTTGATTTAAACTTGGATTATCATAAACAGCTTGTGTAGCATCTAATATTTCTTTCATTTGTTGCCAAGAATCTACAGTATAATCTTCTTCTTTTAATTCTTGATATTTCTTTATAATCTTTTCTAGTTTACTTCTATCTAATTTAACTAAAGTACTATCTAATTCTTTTAATTGTTTTAAAGCATCATTTACTTTTTGATAATCATCTGCTTGATCAATCACATCTTTAAGAGTGTTCAATTAATCTTTAAATCCTACAAAACTATCTTTTGTATAATCTTTTTCTTTATAAGCTTTTGCTAGTTCTCTTACTGTTAAATGTAATATTTCTTCTTTATTGGCAATAATATAATCTACGATTTTTCTTTCAGCAGTAGAAAAGCCTTTCTTTTCTGTTAATTTGACAATGATGCTTATTTCACTTTTCCTCCAAAATATACCCTTTATATATACAAGATAACGTTTTTTTTCTTATAAAATCCTCTTATTTTCTTTTTTAGAAAGAAAAAAGCGCCTAAGCGCTTAATTCATTTGATGTTTTTTTACATAAACAAACATTCCAGCTGATAATAATGAAAGCATTGCAAATACTTCAGTTAAACTATTATCTCCTGTTTTAACAGATTGTGTTTTTTTATTTGTTGATGTTGTTGGTGAGTGTTTATTATCAGTTACTTGTTCAACAATTGGTAAAGCAACTGGTTCAATAGAATACATCATTTGTGTTGTTAAATTACGAGATAGATCTCCACTCCAATTTAATACACCTTTATAACTATTTACAGCTAAGTCTAAAACAATATTTCCTCTTTCATTAACAGATACTTGAGCAACTTCTAATTCAGTTTCATCAAATAATCCATAATTAACAGTTGAACCTAAGTCAGCTTGAGCATCTTTATTGTACGCTTTAATTTTAAACATATCTTTTGTCAATTTTGATGCATCTACTTTTTGACCATTCATATCAATTTCAATAGCAACTACTTTTTCACCGTCTTCTCTTACTTGAGCAATTAAATTAAATTTATAAGTATTTTCTTGTTGACTTGCTCCAGCAGTTGGAAGTGTATATTCTTTTTCTTGATATGAATTTGTAGAAGTTGATAAACTTTCAAACCAATCTAACGTAGAAATACCATTTACTGAAATTTCATTATTGTACATTTTGACCCATGCCCAATGTCCTGACATTTCATTTCCTGTATCTTTGTTGATACCTGTACTTTCAATTGTTTGGAAATAAATATCTCCATCTAATTGATGTTCATCTCTATATGTTTTAATTGTTTCATAAGCAAGTTTTGACCAAGTATAAGAAATTGTATTATCTTTTAAGCAATGAACTAAATACATTGGTACATTACTTTCTGCAATTTTTTCTAACCAACCTGTATAATTAGAAACATATTGATCATAATCAACTGGTTTTTTAAGTCCTAATGTTTCATCTAAATAACCATTATCAGCAGAATAATCTCCACCTAGACCTTCAACTGCTTGTCCATTTTTAGCAATAGCTGCACATGAAATAAGTGCTCCTGAAAAATAATTTCCATATTTGCTAAGCATTCTTTCTGTCATTAATCCACCTGCAGAAAGACCTGTTACAAAAATTTGTTTAATTCCAAATTCATTTTTAGCTTGATCAATGATTGCTTTGGCTTGTGCTGTATAATCATTGTACCAATAATCTGGTGCTTGGAAAGCTAATACATAAGCTCCATGATAAGCTTTTTGAACTTCACTCGAAATAAATGTTGTTGCCATTTGATTTCCAGCTAATGGAGAATAGTTATTACAACTACCATCTACTCCACCTTCACCATTTCCATGGAAACATACAATAAGTGTATCTCCTGAAACTGGTTTATAAATTTTTGAAGCAATACTTGTATAAGTATCTCCTGATTTTTTTACTTCACTATACCTTTCAAATTGATCTACCTCTGGATCTACGTACCCTAATGTGTTTTGAGTATCAAGATTTTGCACAAATTGACTAGTTGTTGCAGCAAAAACACTTGATACTGACATAACCATAGCTACTAATAAAGCTATAACTGATGTGAATAATTTTTTCATTCTCTATTTCCTCCTCGCATAATAGGATAGCATAGAAAATTTTTTGTTTATTGTGATTTATTTGTTTTACTATTCATATTTATTTGGATTTTTTATATTGTAAAGGCGTTTGATGATAAACTTCTTTAAATACTTTATTGAATGATTGAATATTAGCAAACCCGTTGTTCAAAGCAATATCTACAATATTCTTATCTGTTGTTTTTAATTCTTTTAAACAGTGTTCTAATCGAATATTTTTTAAATATTCAAATATTGTAATTCCTATTTTCTTTTTAAATAAAGCTGACAAATAAGATTTATTATAATTTGTATACATTGCTATTTCATCTAAAGAGATTGGTTTAAAATAGTTATAATTTATGTATTCCATAATAGAAGTAATCAATTCACTATTTTCATCATGTCTTTCACGATAATGATCATTTACATCAATTAGATTTTCTACTAATAATGAAATAATTTGCAAAACATAAATATGTTGTTGAATCTTTTGATCTTGATCTTTAGCTTGAGACAATAATAACATCAATTCAATAATTTTATTTTCAATAGTTGAATTTAAAGATAAATTAAAATGTTCATCATTCCATTCAGAATAAAATTCACGAATAACTCCTTTATCAATCAATAAAACAATTCCTTCTAAACCATTTAAAACTTCTATTTTATGACTTATTCCCGAATTAACAAGTAACAATGTTTCTTCATCAGCAATCACTTTATTTTCTTGACCATTTTCCCAAGATGTTTGAATTTTTCTACCTTTAACAACATAGGTTATTTCAATGCTATTATGCCAATGTTTATCATATATTTTATCTTGATAATAAAAATTATGATTAATCGCATAGAATTCCCTTTGTTGATATTCAATTAATTCATGTTTTCTAACAACAAGACGATAATTTCTCATAGATATTCCTCTTTCTTTAAATCATTTTAATATTCTAACATAGAAAATAAAAAAATCCTATTGTACGAATGTACAATAGGAACACTATCTATTTATCAAAAGCAAGTTTAATGACTCTATCTAATAATTCACTATAAGAAATACCAAAATCATTCATTAATTGTGGATACATTGAAATCTTTGTAAATCCAGGTAAAGTATTAATTTCATTTAAATAGATTTGATTTGATTTCTTATCTAAGAAGAAATCAACTCTTGATAGACCATGTCCATCAACTGCTTTAAATACTCTTAAAGCATATTCACGAATCTTATCTTGAATTTCTTGATCAACTAAAGCAGGAATACATGTTTTACTTTCTTCATCTTCATATTTAGATTCAAAAGTATAGAATTCACCATGCGGCATGATTTGTCCAACACGTGAAACGATTGGATCATCATTTCCCAAAACAGCCGTTTCAAGTTCGATACAATCAACACATTCTTCAACGACAATATGACGATCATATTTTGAAGCTTCAATAAGTTTTGTCATTAAATCTTCTTTATGATCACAACGATAACATCCTACACTTGATCCAGAACGACTTGCTTTAATAAAACATGGGAATCCTAATTCTTTTTCCACTGTTTTTTCAATATCTTCAATTTCATCAAATTGTTTATTGACAACAACAAGTTTTCCATCATATCTTTTTTTAACATATAAAGATTTTACTTGTGGAATTCCTGCAGTTTCTAAAATCTTCTTTGTATAAATTTTATCCATTGATACAGCAGAAGCTAAAACACGACATCCAACATAAGGAACACCTGCTAATTCAAATAAACCTTGGATTGTTCCATCTTCTCCAAAAGCACCATGTAAAATTGGTAAAACAACATCTTGTTGCTTTAATACTCCAAAAATATCTTGAATAACTTGAGAATTTTCTAACCAAGTATCTTGAGCCAAATCAGCTTGACCTTGATCTAATAAATACCAAGATCCATCTTGATCAATTCCTACTAATGTCACATCATAATGTTCTTTATTTAAATTATTCATTACTGATGTACAAGACATACGAGAAACAATATGTTCACTCGATTGTCCACCACAAACAACCATCAATTTTTGTTTCATAATAATCTCCTTAACGATATAATTCTAACCAATCATCTACTAAAGTAGTATCTTCATAATATCTTAAAACATGATATACATACTTACTATCTCCATAGACTGATACGTTATAATCCTTTTTACATTTCTCAGAAAAATCTATAGCATTTTGATAAGTATATTGCTTGTCTGTTTGTTCAACGTAATTCATATATCCAATACCATAATTATAAGATTGTAAAGCTAAAAATATTCCTTTTTCATCTTTCAAAGAACTTACATTTGCCTTTTCTAAACATTTAGCAAAGTATCGAATACCTACTTGAATAGAATATTCGGGATCACTAATAGCATTAGGTTTCTTTTCAAACTGTGTATTAAATTCACATTCAGATGATTGCATTGGATCATTTCCTTGTCCTCCAGATTCTTGCATCATCATTGCCTGTAATAATCCTAAATACTCTTCTATATCATTTTCCCTTGCATATTTTAGCATTAAATCTTCATAATTCAATACCTGAGTTGAAACCAATTTATTCTCTTGCTTAAATTGATTTTTTATAAGTTGAAAGAATGAAAAAGCCAATAAAAACAATAATGCTGCAAGAATTAACTGAAAGGGTCTTTTTAATCTTAATTTTTTCTTTTTTTTCATAACTTATATCTTTTCTACAATTTCTTTTAAATTCATAGAGTGGCTTCCTTTTACTAAAACCACATCATCATTCTTTAAAAATTGATCTAATTGTTCAATAACTTCTTGATTAGAAGTAAAATAATAAACATTCTCCATTTTTTCTTTTGCTTTTTGATACATATACTTTGCTTCTTTTCCAATACAAATCAAAACATCTATTTCTTTAGTAGCAACATAGTTTCCCACTTCTTCATGAAGTTGTTGACTATAACTTCCGAGTTCTAACATATCCGCTAAAATAGCAACTTTACGTTTTTTATAATTTGCGAGAACATCTATACTTGATTTCATTGAATCTACACTTGCATTATATGTTCCATCAATAATTGTTTTATGATTTTTTTCAAGAATATCCATTCTATTTTTAGTTAATTCAAACTCTTGTATACCCTTTTTAATATCTTCTAGAGAAATATCTAACTCTAATCCTACTGCAATTGCAATTAACGCATTAAAAACATTATGCTCTCCTTGAACAGGAACCCAAATTTTTTCACTTTGATCATGATAATGAACAATAAATGTACTGTGATCTTCAAATAATTCAATATCACTTGCTTGAATAGAAGCCCCTTCATTTTTTCCAACTCTTACAACATTTAAACGAGGTAAATCAACAGTCTGTAACATATCATTATCATTATTAATAATTAAAGTAGATTGATCTTTCATACCATCTGTAATTTCTAACTTTGCTTTTAAAATATTTTCACGACTTCCTAGTTCACCAATATGTGCTGTTCCAACATTGGTAATACATGAGACATCAGGATGAGCAATCATAGATAATCTTGACATTTCATTTAAATGATTCATCCCCATTTCTAAGACCATAACTTCTTCATCTTGATATCTTAAAATGGTTAATGGTAGACCTATTTCATTATTATAATTACCTTCTGTTTTTAAAGTTTTATATTTTTGTTTAACAACACTATAGACCATATCACGTGTACTTGTTTTCCCAACACTTCCTGTAACTCCCACAACCTTTACAGGGCGATGACTTCTTAAATAAATGGCCATATCTTTTAAAGCTTGATAAGTATCTTCTACTTTAATCACAATTTTATCTGGATAACTTACATCTTTAGCGGTAATAATTGCTGTTGCTCCTGTTTGAAAAGCACTTTCAATAAAATCATGTCCATCAAATCTTTCACCTTTTAAAGGAATATACATTCCTCCATTTTTCATTTGTCTACTATCTTGACTAAAGAAACAAATATCATCTTCTTTATTTCCAGAAACTAAAATACCTTTTGTTGCCTCTAATATTTCATATACTTTCATATTATTCTCCTATGCATCTTGTAAATTTTCAAATTCTTGTGCTGTATTTTCATTTAAAGCTTTATATTGCCCTTTAATATTGAAAACAATATATTTGACTCCACTTTCTTGAACATATCCTTTGGTAAATAAATCAGATCCTAAAACTTGTAAATCTGATACAACGATATTCTTAAATAAAATCTGATCATCTTTCCCATTTAAACTCATCATTTTAAGTTGGGTTCCTGTTGCATAGACAATTTTATTATTGACTAAAGCAATGGCTCTATTTTCTACTTTTTTGATTGTTTCTTGTTTTAATGTTTCTTTATTGATTTTTATAATTTGTAAATTATCAGTAAGATATAAATCTTTGTTATCAAGAGCGAATGTACATTGTTTTTCATAGAGTGTTTCTATATTTTCACCTGTAATTGTCATTCTTTTTAAAGCATATTGTTCATCATTTTTAGCTAAATAATAAATATATTTTCCATCTATTGTAATATCATAAGATGTTTCATCATTTAATTTTTGATTTGTTTGATCATCCAATGAATAACGATATAAACTTTCATGATCTTGATCTAATTGATAATAAATAACATGATTTTTTATAATTGGATAATACACATTTTCTAATATTTGGGTCGTTGTTTTTGTCTTTAAATCATAAGCTTGATAATTGTATTGAGAATCACAATAATAAAGAACATGATTTTCAATACTTAAATAGCCCACACAATCATCTATCAATACTTCACTTGTTTCTAATTCATCTAAATCACTTACTAAAAGTTGATTATTGATAACATAATAAAGATGTTGATTATCTTTTAGATATTGGCCACCTGCTTGATTATTAGCAGAAACATTATACGTACTCACTTTGCCTTTTAAGACATAATTTTTTTCTTGACTTGACATTGATTGTAAAGGATGACTTGTCATATAACTTCCTAGAAAAACAGCTGATAAACATAAAACAGCTGAAAGTATCCAAAGAATTGGCTTTTTCCAATATCCTTTATAAGGATCTTCTTCCACTACTTCTTCTTGTGTTTGTCTCATTCCACAAGCTGGACAGACTTCTTCATTTTCAGTTAATGGTAACTGACAACGAATACAAACTTTTTTTATTGGTTTTAACTGTTTTCCACATTGAGGACAAAACAGCATATCATCTTCAACATATGTTCCACATTGACTACAATACATTCTTATCACTCCTAGTGACCTTATTCTACCACAGTCATAAAATAAAAAGAATGACTAAATTGTCATTCTTCGAAAGGTGCATATTCACCATCATAGCTACTGATAAAATAATGACGCGTATAATCATCATCATAAGTAAAGAAAATCACTTTCTCACCAATAATATAGAAATCTCTGGCATCATCATATAAAGCATAACTATCATCATCGAAATAAGCATTTAAAACATTATCATAGTTTTCACCATAAACAATGACTTTTTCATTTTCTTCATCTTGACCTACCCCAAAACGATAAATATCACTTGCTGCTTGTACAAGTTCTCCCTCATCATTACTAAAGTCTGTCTTATAGACTCCATCATATTCTCGATAATATAAGAAACCATCAATAAAATAACCATCTTCATAGCTATTCATTTTATTTTTTAAAGTTGTTCCATTAAAATCAATCAATTGACTTTCATAATCTGTATTTGTACATAAAATACGTTGATTTTGATCATCTACTGTAAACTCATAAATATTATCTTTGATTTTTTGATTATCAATAACATTTATATTTTCATCAATAGTTAAACAATAAAGAGTTTCATCTTTAATATAAAAGATTTTTTGATCTAAAACATAACAATGACTGACTTCATTTAATAGAGTTTTTCTTTTTCCATTGAAATCTAAAAAAACAAAATCACTATCATTTTCATAAAAGCATCCACGATCATCTACATAAATATGATCACAACTGCTTTCTTCTAAAACTTCTGAATTTTCAAAATGAGCATCATATTTTATTAATTGTCCATTTAAAGAAATATAGAGTTTATTTTGATAAACAAAAGCTCCGCCATCACTATTTGTAAAATTTTGATTATAATCGCCTCTAGAACTATCTTGGCTTAAATTAAAGCTTGTTAAGTCTGTATTTCCACTATCATCAAAAGATGTCGTCTCACCTGTTTCTAAATTATCTCCTATGATTCCAATAATTGCTCCTGCAATCGGAATAATTAAATTAAAGGCAACAATAATTCCTATAATTATCTTAACAATTCGTTTATTTTTTCTTACATTTGGGTGATTAAACGTTTTTTTATTTTTTTGAATGGGTACATACTTATTCAAATTTTTAAAAGGCTTTTTATAATCATATGCATTCTTTTTATAATCATAGCTTTCAGAAACTGTATGATAATTATGACTTGCTTCACTATGTACACTTGTATCAGGGGTTACTTTTTTTATTGGCTCAGACTTACGATAAATTGTAGGACTTCCACAATTAGAACAATATTCTTGATAAGGATAAATAAGTTTTGAACATACTGGACACGTTGTTTTCCCAATTTGTTTATGTCCACATAAATGACATTCAATGCTATTTCCTATTTCTGCTCCACAATATTTACATTTCATATTCCCACTCCTTTTTTCAATCATAACATAAAAAAGACCGCTTGGGTCTTTTAAGATAATTTTTTATATAAATGATTGCCGATTGTTTGAATAATTTGTACAAAGATAATTAAGATGATACTTGTAACAACAAGATAAGGAATCTTATAAGCTTGATAGCCATAACGAATCGCTATATCTCCAAGTCCTCCTGCTCCTAAGGCACCACCCATTGCACTATAACCAATAATACTAATCATTGTAAGCGTAATTCCTGATAAAATAGCAGGAAAAGCTTCTTTTAAATAAATACGATAAATGATTTGAAAATCACTAGCTCCAAATGATTTAGCTGCTTCAATTAACCCAACATCAACACTTCTTAATGCACTTTCAATGACTCTAGCAACAAAAGGAATAGCTGAAATTGTAAGTGGCACAAGAGCTGCTGTCGTTCCAATCGCTTTACCAGCAATTAATCTTGTAAGTGGAATCACAATGACCATTAAAATAACAAATGGGAAACTTCTAAAAATATTAACAAGAATATCTAAAATTGTATAAACGACCTTATTTGGTTTTAATCCATCCGGTGCAGTGAGTGTTAAAATAATTGCTGGAACAAAACCTAAAATAACAGCAAAGAAAGTTGATCCAATGACCATATATAACGTTTCATACGTTGCTTTTAAAATAACATCACTCATACAATTTCCTCCCATGTAATTTTTTCTTGATCTAAATAATTTCCTACTGCTTGTAGATCTTTTTCATCAATATTGATAATAAGGCTTCCCATCATGGAACCTCTAAAGTTTTCAAGTTTTCCTTGGCAAATATCAAAGTTGATATCAAGTGTTCTAGCAAGTTGTGTAATCGTATGTGATTTGGAATTATTATTTGTAAAGAATAATTTAATATTTTTACCAGTTTGTGGCAGAATTTCAATATCATCGCCCACAAATTTTTGAATTTCTTGATTTGGTGCCACAAAAAGTTCTTCCGGTTTACCCACTGATAAAACACGTCCATCTTTAAGAAAAGCGACTTTATTACAGATTTGTTTAATAACTTCCATTTGATGTGTGACAACTACAATCGTAATATTCATCTCTTTGTTGATTTTTAATAATAGATTTAAGATATCTCTTGTAATTTGTGGATCTAATGCTGATGTAGCTTCATCACATAAAAGAATTTCGGGATTTAAAACAAGTGCTCGAGCAATCGCTACTCTTTGTTTTTGTCCTCCACTTAATTGACGAGGATAAGCTTGACTTTTTTCTTCTAATCCCACCAATTTCAAAAGTTTTTCAATTCTCTGTTTATTTTCTAAACTATGAGGATCTTGTTTCCAAAACTTTAATGGTAAAGCAATATTATCATAAACATTTAATCTATTTAAAAGATTAAAGTTTTGAAAGATCATACCCATTTCTTTTTGAATATTACTCATTTGTTTTTTATTTAAAGATGAAATTGCTTGTCCATCAACAATCACTTCTCCTTTTTGAAAATTCTCTAGACCATTGAAACAACGTAGCAATGTTGACTTACCTGCTCCACTTTGTCCAATGATTCCAAAAATATCTCCTTTTTCTATCTTAAAAGAAATATCTTTGAGCACTTCTAAAGAACCATAACTTTTATACAAATTTTTTATTTCAATCATAAACCTCTTCCTCTCAACCAAAGAAACATTTTCCAATGTGACAATATCCTTGGGGATTCTTTTCTAAATATTTTTGATGATACTCCTCTGCTTCATAGAAATTATCGAGTGGTTGTATCTCAACAACCACTTTTTCTTGATATTTTTTTTGAATTTCATTTGTTTTATTTTGAATAATTTCTAAATCACTTTCATTTGTATAATAAATACCTGTACGATAAGAAATACCTTCATCTTCACCTTGTTTATTTAAAGAAGTAGGATCAATTATTTTATAATAATCATCCAATATTTGATTTAAACTTCGAAGACTTTCATCATATTCAATTTTTACCGTTTCAACATGTCCTGTTTTTTCTGCTTTAACATCTTCATATTTTGGATTTTCAGTATGCCCATTAGCATAACCTACTGTTGTTTTTATAATTCCATCAAATTGATCAAAATATTTTTGAACGCCCCAAAAGCATCCTCCAGCTAAATAAATAACACTCATTTTAAATCTCCTTATTTTGTAGGATCTGTAAAGACAGCTTGAACAGAACCTTTATATTTTTTGATATAATTTTTCACTTTTTTTGATTGTAATGCTTTCTTTAAAGCTTTTGCTTTAGCTGTATTTTCATTTCCTTCTTTAACTACTAAGTAATTGATATAAGGTTGTGCTTCTTCATCTGTAAAACTTTCTGTTAATAAAACGTTTGTGCTATCTCCTAAATTATGTTCTAATGCATAGTTACCATTAATAACTGCAACATCTACATCTGGTAAGTTGTTTGGTAAATTGGCTGCTTCTAATTCTTCAATTTTATAATTATGTGGATTTGCTGTAATACTTGATGCTGTATAAAGTGTATCATCGTTTAATTCAATTAAGTTATTTTTAGCAAGTAAAGCAAGTGCTCTTGATTCATTTGAACCATCGTTTGGTACAGCAATTGTAGCTCCATCTTTTAAATCATCTAATGATTTTAAGTTTTCTGAATAGAGAGCCATTGCTTCATAATGAATACCGGCTACGGCTTTTAAATGTAATTTTCTTTCTTTATTTTGTTCTTTTAAATACGCTAATGTTTGGAAATAGTTAGCATCTAAATCTCCATCTTCTAATGAAGTATTAGGTGTTACATAATCTGTAAATTCAGTCACTTCTAATGTATAACCTTCTTTTTCTAACTCATCTTTAACGACATCATTTAAAATCTCCGCATGCGGTATAGCTGTTGCTCCTATTTTAATTGTTTTATCATCGTTTGATGATCCATTAGCACATCCTGCAATTGATAATGCGAATGCTGCTGATAATAATATTTTTAATCCCTTTTTCATTTTTCTTTTCCCCTTTTTCTTTTATTACAATACAACAAACAAAAAACTCGTCCTTTATACAAAGGACGAGTTACCTCGCGTTACCACCTTAATTTAAAATAACCTCACGATTATTTCCTCATCGAGTACCATCATACTCTATCACTTTAACGGGTGAATCCGTCATAGCCTAACCAGCTTGGCTCGGTATGCAACTCCAAGGCCATTTTCATTTATCTTCCATGTTTCTTTTCCACCAACCAAGAACTCTCTAGGCATTTTCAATAAATTACTTTCCTTTTCAATGTCTTTTTGTATTGTTGCTATCATAGTATACCTCTATGAATTAGATGTCAATAGTTTTTATTCATTTTGTTAAGACCCAGCGATTTTGTCACCATAAA
>UMCS01006061.1_pt1 | contig 15963 bp, 16 predicted proteins | sample 1964281 | NCBI WGS metagenome assembly UMCS01 (sample SAMEA4835973, study PRJEB28245) | human gut metagenome | biome: gut microbiome; material: fecal sample | place: Denmark | collected 2008
GACTGTCGACAGTCACTTTGTCAACAGTCTGAAAGGAGTAGTGATACTCCTTATTTTTTTTAGAGGTACACATGGGAACAAATCGAAATATATTAAGACCAGGTCAAAAGGAGCGATTACGTAAAGGAGCAATTCAAGGAAGTCGTTACTATAATCACTTTTTAAAAGATAAAACTTTTGTCGTTGTTACAGAAGATTATATGTATTGTTCAATAACATTTAAAAAGCAAGATTTCTGCCATTTTACAGGACTATCAATAGCTCGAGTATCAGAAAGTAATTTCTTTGACATTTGCCTTAATGGGACTATTACTAATTCCAATATAAGAGACGAACAACATTATGACTACAATACATTAAGAGTCAAAAATAATATTTTAAAAAAATTAAACATGTTTTTGCATGCGGATGCATCAACGAATTTATTTATTTCTGGATTGGTTACAAATACATTTACTTTTTCTTGTGCTATTCGAAATGATACGGAAAACATGACAATTTGTTTTGTTGGAGAAAACAATCGTGCTCGCAGTCTTAGAAAAGCAAGAAATTCTAGAAATACTCAATCTGAAAAGCAAATCATTGGAATTTTTGAGTTGAATAATAACAAATGGGATAAATGTATCTATATCCGCAATAGGCAAGATATTGTAGATAATTTTAATCATGATAATTTTTCTGATGAGCTAAAAAGGTATTTACATATTGATTAATTACATACGTTGATTTTTTCTAAAAGTCACATTTAATAAAAAACGATATAGATATTATTATTATCATCAAATAGACTAGTACTATTTACCTTCAGAGGCAAAAGAAATGTAATGACATACTATCTACAAGTTTATCAGCATTATTTCAATATAGTGAGTTATATAATGATGATTGGAAGCAAGATGTTTCAAGATGAATTCATGAAGATCAATAATATCTTAAGCGGTATTCGAAATAAATATATATGCTCAGAAGTCAAATTGTATAAAATGTTGTGTGAGTGTCAATACTAGCTCTATATCTTAATTTATTAAATGTGTCTATATGCGATAGAAAGCACCTCGATAACAAGGTGTGGTTATTCATCTAATGCAGCAATTAATTCTTCTATGGTCAATTAATTCTTCTATGGTTGAATAGGAAGGTGTGTTTGGATCATTTATCATCTGTTCAGCTTCTTCAATGGCTTTGATTGTAGTTTGGTTTGGTTCATGATTTTTCATATTTTCCTCCAATAAATTCCTCCAATAAAAAAAGAAGTCATATGACTTCTTAATCCTTCATTAAGCGATTTCGTTAATAGCTTTTGCTAAACGTGCTTTTTGACGGCTAGCGTAGTTTTTGTGGTGAATACCTTTAGCTACGGCTTTGTCTAATTTAGAACTGCAGTCGTTGTAAGCTGCTACAGCAGCTTCTTTATCTTTAGCATCAACAGCTGCTAATACAGCTTTAATACTTGATTTCAATGCTGATTTTTTAGATACGACTAATTTGTGAGCCTTGTTATTTGTTTTAACACGTTTCTTTTGAGATTTAATCTGTGGCATGAAGTGCACCTCCTGACATAAATTTGCAAATGGATTATAGCAAATTTCTAGATTTAATGCAACACAACTTCAAAAAAATACGCTATAATACTCTAGTATTGGAGTGATATATATGGAAAATAGACGCATTATTTTTATGGGAACACCCAAAATTGCGAGTGTCGTACTAAAAACGATGTTAGAAAATGATATACATGTAGGCTTAGTGGTAACGCAGCCGGATAAGAAAAAGGGTAGAAAACAACAGCTTGTCTATTCGGAAGTCAAAGAAGTGGCTTTAGAATATGATATTCCTGTATTTCAGCCTGTTAAAATTAAATCGGATTATCAAACCATTCTTGATTTTGCCCCTGATTTAATTGTGACTTGCGCATATGGACAAATCGTACCTAAGGAAATATTGAACTTACCTCGATATGGTTGTGTCAATCTTCATGGTTCTTTGCTTCCTAAATATAGAGGGGGAGCGCCTATTCAAAGAGCCATTTGGAATGGAGATACAGTCAGTGGTATGTCATTAATGAAAATGGCACCAAAAATGGATGCAGGTCCAGTACTAGCTCAAAAAGAAATTGAAATCTTACCAACAGATAATTCGACAACCTTATTTGATAAGATGGGTGTTTGTGCTAGTGAATTATTACTTTCTCACTTTGAAGAAATCTGTTCAGGTAAGGCGGTATATGTAGAACAAGATGAAAGTCGAGCTGTCTTCTCACCGGTTTTATCTAAGGAAGAAGAGCATATTGATTTGAATCAAGATGATGAACACATTTTAAATCAGATTCGTGCCTTTGCCAATGCACCAGGTGCTTATGTGTTATTAAAAGGAAAGAAATTTAAAATCTTGAAGGCAAGTTATTTAAATGAACAAAACGAGTTTGGACTTCTTGTTAAGATTGGCAAGAACAAACTTGGTATTGGCCTTCATTTAGGTACACTTGTGATCGAAACTTGTCAAATGGAAGGAAAGCCAGTCATGGATTGTGCAAGCTTCTTTAATGGACAAGGAAGAAACTTAGTAGGAAATATTGTGGAGTAGGGGGAAGTCTATGGATCAAAAGAATATTCGAAATTTTTGTATTATTGCACATATTGACCACGGAAAAAGTACATTAGCCGATCGTATCTTAGAATTAACGGATACAGTTGAAAAGCGTGAAATGAAAGATCAGATTCTAGATTCAATGGATCTAGAAAGAGAGCGTGGAATCACAATTAAATTAAATGCCGTACAGCTTGTATATCATGCCAAAGATGGACAAGATTACTTGTTCCATCTTATTGATACACCAGGCCATGTCGACTTTACATATGAAGTGTCTAGATCTCTTGCTGCATGTGATGGGGCTATTTTAGTTGTCGATGCAGCTCAGGGTGTTCAGGCACAAACTTTGGCCAATGTATATTTGGCTATCGAAAATGATTTGGAAATCTTACCCGTATTAAATAAGGTGGATCTTCCAAGTGCACAACCTGAAGTTGTGAAAAAAGAAATTGAAGATTTGATTGGATTGGATTGTAGTGAAGCCGTTGAAATTAGTGCAAAATCTGGATTGAATGTCGATAAAGTGCTCGAAGAAATTGTACATAAACTACCAAGTCCAAAAGGGGATAAAGATGCACCTACACAAGCTTTAGTCTTTGACTCCTTCTATGATTCATATCGTGGAATCATTGCGTTTGTCTCTGTTAAAAATGGAACCATTAAACCAAAAGATAAGATTCGCTTTATGGCAACCGGTGCTGAATATGAAGTGACGGAAGTTGGTGTTCGTACACCAAAAGAAGTGGTAGAAGATAAATTGAACTGTGGGGATGTAGGATGGGTCAGTGCAGCCATTAAAAATATTGAAGATGTTCGTGTTGGTGATACGATTACAGTCGCATCCAATCCTGCAAGTGAACCACTATCGGGATATCGTGAAATGCATCCAATGGTATATTGTGGTTTATATCCAGTGGATAATGCGCGTTATGATGATTTAAAGGAAGCTTTATCCAAATTAAAATTAAATGATGCAGCTTTACATTTTGAACCCGAAACTTCACAAGCCTTAGGGTTTGGTTTCCGTTGTGGATTTTTAGGCTTATTACACATGGACGTTGTTGAAGAGCGTTTAGAGCGTGAATATAATCTAAGTCTTATCGCCACAAGTCCTTCGGTAATTTATCATGTCTATAAAACAGATGGAATTATGGAAGAAATCGATAATCCATCGGCTTTACCAGAACCTCAAAAAATCGATCATATTGAAGAACCATATGTGAAGTGTGACATTATGGTACCCAAAGAATATGTAGGTCCGATGATGGATCTTTGTCAGAAAAAACGTGGGGAATATGTGGATCTTCAAGTTTTAGATGATGTTCGTATGATGATGGTGTACCAAATGCCATTAAGTGAAATTATCTATGATTTCTTTGATAAGATGAAATCTTGTACAAAAGGCTATGCTAGTTTTGACTATGAATTTAGTGGATATCGCACAAGTTCATTGGTGAAGATGGATATTTTACTAAATGGACAAATTGTCGATGCCCTATCTACGATTGTCTTTAGAGATTTTGCGTATAACCGCGGTAATGCGATGGCTGTAAAATTAAAAGACTTGATTCCTAAGCAGCAATTTGAAATTCCTGTGCAGGCTGCCATTGGTGGAAAGATCATTGCACGTACAAACATTAAGGCATTGCGTAAAAACGTATTGGCGAAATGTTATGGTGGAGATATTTCGCGTAAAAAGAAATTATTGGAGAAACAAAAAGAAGGAAAGAAACGTATGAAGATGGTAGGATCGGTGGAGATTCCGCAAGAAGCCTTCATGGCCGTTTTAAGTATGGATGACGACTAATGGTACCATCAGCCTATGTGCACATTCCTTTCTGTGATTCCATATGTGCGTATTGTGATTTTGTCCGGATTCAAAAAAATGAATTGTTCTTTTCTAGTTGGAAAGAAAAGTTGATCCAAGAAATTCAAGAGTATAAGATTTCAAGTCTTCATACTCTTTATTTTGGTGGGGGAACACCTAGCTTATTAAGTGTGGATGATTTTGCATCTATAAGAAATTGTTTTCCTAAAAATATTGATGAATTTACCGTAGAATGCAATCCTGAATCTTTAGATGAAGATAAATTAAATGCTTATGTAGCTCTTGGTGTGAACCGTATTAGTTTAGGCGTACAAAGCTTTAAGGATGATCTATTAAAGATTTGTCATAGAACACATACAGCAAGTCAGGCAATTTCGGTTATTGAAAATATCAAGAAAAGTTCGATATCGACTTTTTCCATTGATTTGATTTTTGGGCTTCCAAATCAAACAATGGAAGATGTGAAAAAAGATATTTCCACATTTTTAAGTTTAGATATACCACACTTATCTATTTATTCTTTGCAGATTGAAGAAAATTCAATATTTGGAAAGACGGGGGTAGAGTCTTGTGATAGTGATCTAGAAGCCGATATGTTTGAATATATTACAAAAACACTTGAAGCAGCCGGATATATTCACTATGAAATTTCTAGCTTTTGTAAGCCAGGTCATTATTCCAAGCACAATCTAGCATATTGGCAAGACAAAGACTTTTATGGCTTTGGCTGTGGTGCAAGTGGAAGAGTTGATGGGATTCGTTATGATAATACAACAAGTTTAAAGGAGTATTGTTTGAAGGGATCTTGCTCTACTTATATTTCTGAAACACTTGCTGAACGAGGCATGGATGCGATCATGATGGCTTTACGTACGAAATTTGGATTGAATATAAAAGAATGGAATGTAAAGTATCAAAGTGATTTTAAAGAACATTATGCGCAAGTATTAGATAAGTATCGTGAGTATTTTTGTTTTGAAGGGGAATGTATCTATTTAAAGGATGCGGGTCTTGAAATATTAAATACGATTCTAGTTGATTTTATGTTGATTGAATGATATAGTTTAATAGCTTTTGTACTGAGAGTCTGGAAACTTCCAACCTTTCGCTCGGTAGAAAAGGACTAATATACATGGAGGAAGAAAAATGTTATTAAAATCTGAAAAACAAGCAATTATGCAAGAGTATGCAGTACACGAAGGTGACACAGGTTCTCCTGAAGTTCAAATCGCTGTATTGACAGAAGAAATCAACCGTTTAACGGAACACTTCAAAGAACACAAACACGATTACCACTCACAACGTGGATTGATGAAAAAAGTTGGTCGTCGTAAAAAATTGTTAGCTTACTTGAAGGATAAAGATTTAGATCGTTACAAAGCATTAATCGCTAAATTAGGTTTAAGAAAGTAATCGAAAAGATTACTTTTTTTTTAAGCATTTATTTGATAGAATATAAAAGTATGATTGAGGTGAAAAAATGGCGAAACAAGAGTTTCATTTAGATTTTTGTGGTCGGGGGATCACAGTAGAAACTGGGGAAATCGCAAAACAGGCGGATGGTGCTGTTATTATTCGTTATGGAGATACAGTTACATTATCAACTGCATGTGCATCGAACCAGGCAAAAGAAGGGATTGACTTTTTCCCTTTAACAGTAAGTTTTGAAGAAAAGTTATATTCTGTTGGAAAGATTCCAGGAGGATTTTTACGTCGTGAAGGAAGACCAAGCGAACATGCGACATTAACAGCTCGTATGATCGACCGTCCAATCCGTCCTTTATTTGCGGAAGGATTCCGTAATGAAGTACAAGTTGTCAACACAGTATTAAGTGTGGATCAAGATGCAAGTCCAGAAATGGCTGCCATGTTTGGTGCTTCTTTGGCATTATGTATTTCTGATATTCCATTCAATGGACCTATTGCTGGTTGTAAAGTTGGACGTATCAATGGAGAATTGGTTGCGAATCCTACAGTTGCTCAAATGGAAGAAAGTGACATTGATTTAACAGTTGCAGGTACTGCACAAGCTTTAAACATGGTTGAAGCAGGTGCTAAAGAAGTGAGCGAAGAAGATATGCTTGCGGCATTGATGTTTGGACATGAACAAATCAAAAAATTATGTGCATTCCAAGAAGAAATTGTTGCGGCTTGTGGTAAAGAAAAACGTGAAATCGAATTGTACGCAGTTGATGAAACAATTGATCGTGAAGTTCGTTCTAACTTTGAAGCACAAATTCGTGCGGCTGTTTCAATTAAAGAAAAATTGGAACGTTATGGTAAGATTGATGATTTAACAGATGAAGCGGCTGAAATGATCGCAAACAAAGAATATGCATCTGAAAAAGATCAAAACAATGCGGTTAAACAAGCTCGTGAAATTTGTCGTGGTATTGAGGCGGATGAAGTACGTCGTTTGATTATTGAAGATAAAGTTCGTCCAGATGGTCGTCAAATTGATGAAATTCGTCCATTGAACTCACAAGTGGATTTACTTCCTCGTGTTCATGGTTCAGCATTATTTACTCGTGGTGAAACACAGGTATTATCAACAACTACATTGGGTGCATTAAATGATAACCAAATCATTGATGACTTAACTGTTGTAGATTCAAAACGTTTCATGCACCACTATAACTTCCCACCATATTGCGTTGGTGAAACAGGACGTATGGGAAATCCTGGACGTCGTGAAATTGGTCATGGTGCTTTAGGTGAAAGAGCTTTAGCTCAAGTATTACCAAGCGTAGATGAATTCCCATATACAATTCGTACTGTGGCAGATGTTATGGAAAGTAATGGATCTAGTTCTCAGGCAAGTATTTGTGCAGGAACTATGTCTTTAATGGCAGCTGGTGTTCCAATCAAAGCTCCAGTAGCTGGTATTGCGATGGGATTGATCATGGATGATGATTCAGGTAAATATACTGTATTAACAGATATTCAAGGTATGGAAGACCACTTTGGAGATATGGACTTTAAGGTTGCTGGAACTAAAAATGGTATCACTGCATTGCAGATGGATATCAAAGTAACAGGTATCACTAAAAATATCTTTGAAGAAGCTTTAGCACAAGCTCACAAGGCTCGTTTAGAAATCTTAGACAATATGCTAGCATGTATTTCTGAGCCAAGAAAACAATTGAGTCCATATGCACCTAAGATTGCGATGATGAATATTGATCCAGATAAGATCAAAGATGTGATCGGACCTGGTGGAAAAATGATCAATGAAATCATTGCACAATGTGACAATGTAAAAATTGATATTGATGATGATGGAAAAGTTGTAATCTATCACAATGATTATGATACAATCGAAAAAGCGAAACAAATGATCAGTGACATTGTTCGTGTAGCTAAAGTTGGTGATGTATATGCAGCTAAAGTTGTTCGTTTAGAAAAATTTGGCGCATTCGTTAACTTATTTGGTAACACAGATGGTTTACTACACATCTCTAAAATTTCTCATCACCGTGTAGAAAAAGTAGAAGATGTATTAAAACTTGGTGATGTGATCGATGTTAAGGTTACAGAAATCGACAATAAGGGTCGTATCAATGTAAGCGCAAAAGCTCTACTTCCAAAACCTAAAACAGAAGAAGAAAAAACGGAAGCGTAAAAGTTAGGAACTCGTGAAAAACGAGTTCTTTTTTCTTGACTATGTGGTAAAATAGGTGGGTAGAGGTGAAAATTATGGATTTTAATACAGAAGTACTTAAATATAAAGATGATTTCTTAAAAGACTTAAACACACTTGTATCGTATGAAAGTGTTCGTGATGAATCTACGAAAACTGAAAATGCTCCTTTTGGAAAGAATTGTCGTGACGTTTTAGATGCGATGCTAGACATGGCTAAACGCGATGGCTTTGAAACAAAAGATGTTGATGGATATGCAGGTGTTGTTGAATATGGAAAGGGTGACGAAACATTTGGTGTTTTAGGTCACTTAGACATTGTGCCACTAGGTGAAGGGTGGACAAAAGATCCTTTAAAAGTGACATTAGAAAATGGCTACATCTTTGGACGTGGTGTTATGGATGATAAAGGACCGGCTCTAGCTGGTTATTATGCCTTAAAAATGATTCGTGATTTAAACATTCCACTTAAAAAACGTGTCATGTTGATAACAGGATGTGATGAAGAATCAGGTATGGAATGTATGAATTACTATGTAGATCATGCCGAAGTTCCTCAAATGGGATTTGTACCCGATGCCAACTTCCCAGTGATTTATGGTGAAAAAGGTGGCTTACATGTAGGATTAGTAAGTCGTGATGCAACAGTCATCAAAAAACTTCATGCGGGAAGCCGTCCAAATATCGTTATTGGAAAAGCGGATGTGACTGTGGATGTGATGAGTTATCAACAAGAAGATTTATTTAAATTCTATTGTGCTACGCAAGGTGTTAAGGGTTCAATCAAAAGAAGTGAAGAAGGAGTTACACTACATATTGATGGTGCCTTTGCACATGCAGCTATGCCATATAATGGTGTGAATGCCGCTGTTCTATTATTGAACTTTATTGGTGAAGCCTTTGATGATCAACTATCAAAAGATTTATATTTCTTATTAAAAGACTGGATGGGAAAACCTGTTGGCATTGAAAAAGATGGTTTATATATGTCTTTCTTGACAATGAATACAGGTATTGTGAATATGGAAAATAACGAAACAGATATCTTAATTGATATTCGTTATCCAAATGATACAAATGCAGATGAGATCATGGCTAAATTTGATGCAGCTTGTGCAAGCTTAACTTCAAATATCAAAGCCGAAAATCGTGGAGATTCAAAACCATTGTTCGTGGATCCAGATTCTCGTTTAGTAAAAGATTTAATGAGTGTCTACCAAAAATATACAGGGGATACATTCTCTTGTCCTATCACAATTGGTGGTGGAACATATGCACGTAAATTTGAAAACTTTGTATCATATGGTCCAGAACTTCCAAATGAAGTGATTGAAACAGATGCATTCGTAGGAGGATGTCACCAACGTGATGAAGGTATTAAATTAGATAACTTGTTGCAGGCTATCTGTATTTATGCCGATGCGATCGTGACATTGTGTAGCTAATATGAGAATGCGTAAAGTAAAGTGGGCAACAGATTATTTGCCTACCGCAAATTGTTTAGTAAAAGAACCATCTAAACAGGCAGGAAATTGGAAAAAGTTGATGGGTACAGATACTTTGCATATCGAGATTGGTTGTGGAAAAGGAAATTATTCTTTAGACATGGCTAAAATGTATAAGGATACTGGATTCATTGCGATTGAAAAGAATGAAAGTGCTGCGGGTATTGCCGCTAAAAAATATGATGAGGATACAGAGGATAAACATTTGAAATTGATCCAAGATGATGCGAGTAGCATAGGAGAATGGTTTGGACCTCGTGAAGTCGATGTGATCCATTTGAATTTCTCAGATCCATGGCCAAAAAAGCGTTATGCGAAAAGACGTTTATCCAGTGCTTCCTTTTTAGATCAATATAAGCGCATCTTATCAAGAAATGGCGAAATTCAAATGAAAACGGACAACAGTGCTTTGTTTGAATATAGCTTGATTGAATTTCAGAATGCTGGATTTAAGATGGTTGAAGTCAGTGTAGATTATCGTCGTGAAAAACATGACGAAGATGCGATTACAGAATATGAACAAAAATTCATTTCTTTAGGACAACCAATCTATCGTTGTGTTTGGAGATATATGCATGACTGATATTAAAAATAAAGACGAATTTTTAAAAGCACTAAACAATACAGGCATTCAAGTGATGATGTTTACAGCGTTTTGGTGTCCAGACTGTATGTACATCAAACCTTTCTTGCCTGAAATTGAAGAAGAATTTAGAAATTTACAATTCTATTCCTTAAATCGTGATCATTGTATGGATATTGCGCTTGAATATGAAGTGATGGGTATCCCTAGCTTTATATGTTTTAAGGATGGAAAAGAAATTTCAAGATTTGTATCGACTCTTCGAAAGACAAAAGAAGAAATAGAGGCATTTCTTACTCAGACTATAGAAAGTGAGGATAAAAGATGTTAAAGGACTTAATGCATGCGATTTTCAATGAAGATATTGAAGAAGATGATGAAGAACAAGAAGTTGTAGAAGAACCTACAAAAGAAGAAGAAATTACACCTGTACCTGAAGTTGTAGAACAACCTGTTGTGCAAGAGGAGGTAAAACCACAGCCTGTATTTACACAAGCTGCAAGTTCAGTTGAAGAAAATCCTGAAAACTTTATGGATTCTCCAATTTTTGAAAAGGCGATTATTCAACCTAAACCTAAGAAATCTACGATTTTTAAAGGCTTAGATGTGGATTCAATTGCCCAAGAAGAAACTAAACCGAAACAAAAGGTATATAAGTATGATCGTCATAAATCAGTAAAAGTACGTCGTGTGGCGGAAGATTTAGATTATCAACCTGTTATTTCTCCAATTTTTGGAAATGTTGAGGATGATAAAAAAGAATTTGATAAAGTACATGATGCGATTTCTTTACAAAAACCAGAAGATGAAGATTTCTCACAGATTTTATCGCCAATGTATGGAACATACCTTCCTAGTATGCAACCTGCAAAATCGATTCCTGAATATAAGGTGGAAGATAAAAAGGCGAATATGAATCTTTCTGAAATGTTAGAAAAGCCAAAAAAGGAAACAAATAAACAAGAATCATTATTCGATAAAGAAGGTGAATAGAATGGCTTATCATTTTATTGGTATTAAAGGAACAGGTATGGCCGCCTTAGCATGTATCTTGCATGATGAACATAAAGAAGTAACGGGTAGTGATATCGATAAATATATTTTTACAGAAGATGGATTAAGAGCTCGTAATATTCCTATTTATTCATTTAGTCCTGAAAATATTAAGGACAATGACACTGTAATTATTGGTTTATCTTTTGATCAAACACATCCTGAAGTGAAAGCAGCCATAGATAATCCAACTGTAAAAACATATTATTATAATGAATATTTAGGTATTTTGTTAGAGTCATACAGCTCAATTTGTGTAGCTGGTACACATGGTAAATCAACTACGACTGGTATTTTAGGTCAAGTTCTTTCTTTACAAGATGAATGTGCCTATTTAATTGGGGATGGCCATGGCTATATGCCAGAACATGCCAATCATTTTGTGTTAGAGTCTTGTGAATTTCAAAGACATTTCTTAGCTTATCATCCAGATTATGCGATTATTACAAATATTGAATTAGATCACATCGACTATTATAAAGATATGGATGATTATGTATCGGCATTCCAAAGTTTTGCCAACCAAGTTAAAAAACACATTGTGGTATTTGGGGATAACGAACACTTGAAGAATTTGCATTACAATGTACCTGTAACAACGTATGGTATGAAGGATGGAAATGATTATCAAGCTGTCAATATTGAACAAGGTCCATTTGGCATGCATTTTGATTGTAAGCACAATGGTGAAATTTTAGCTCATGTAGAATTAAATGAAGTAGGAGATCCATTTATGCAGGATGCCTTAGGATGTTTTGCGCTAGCCCATGTTTTAGGAATGCCGGCTGATTTGATTGTACAAGGCTTAAAAGAATATAAAGGAATTGCACGTCGATTTGTGATTGATGAAGTCAAGGATAGTGTATTAGTGGATGACTATGCACACCATCCAACCGCTATTCGTTTAATGATTGATGCCGTTCGTAAAAAATATCCGGAAAAGAAAATTGTTGCGTTATATAAACCAGATCGTTATTCACGTCTACAATATTTCTTGGATGACTTTGCGAAAAGCTTAAATACGGCAGATCAAGTATGTTTACTTGATTTTCCTAAAAATGCTGTAAGAGAAGATGAAACAATCACGGTCACAATTCAAGATTTAATGGATCGTTGTCCAAACGCAATCTTATTAGATGTAGATGATGCTTCAGCAGAAAAGTTAAAAAAATTAGCTCCTGCAGCATTCGTCTTTATGTCTAGTAAAGATATCTATCTCTTAAGAGATAAATTAGAGAAGATTTTATAAGAGAACAGACTTCCTGTTCTCTTTTTTGGTTGTGAAAAAACAAGTATAATATGTTTGGGCCTTGAGTAAGTTAAAAGGAGTGAAGTCATGTATATTAAAAGACATTTAGAAGAAGTGATAAAAGAATGCTTAGAACAGTTTCCTATTGTATTGGTTACAGGACCTAGACAAGTTGGTAAAACAACACTTCTACAATGCTTGTGTGATGATTATAAATATGTGATTTTGGAAGATGTGTTTGTTTTAATTGAAGCTTTAGAAGAGACAAATTTGTTTTTAAAAAACTATCAACCACCCTTGTTCATTGACGAAGTCCAATATGCGCCTAGTATATTTAGATATTTAAAAATGTATGTCGATATGAATAAACAAAAAGGAAGTTTTGCGCTTACTGGATCACAAGCTTTTGAGCTGATGAAAGGGGTAAGTGAAACCTTAGCTGGACGAATGGCGATTGTTGAATTAAAAGGATTATCATTTCGTGAAATACATCATATTGAATTTATAGAGGAAGTATGCCGCAACTTCAAGATGAAAAAATTGATTGGCAAAGATACTACTCTTCTTATGTGAAAACATATATCGAAAGAGATGTTCGACAAATTATTAATGTTTCTAACGAGTTAAAATTTGTAAAGTTTTTAAAATCTCTTGCGGTACGGTGCGGTGAATTATTAAATATTAATGCGGTTAGCAATGAAGTAGAGACAAGTGCAGATACAATTAAAAGATGGATTTCGATTCTACAAACTTCGGGAATTATCTATTTGTTGGAACCATATTCTAACAATTTATTAAAGCGAGTTGTCAAAACACCAAAAGTTTATTTTTATGATACCGGTTTGGTATGTTACTTGGCTAGATGGACTAGTGCAGATACAGCTATGACAGGTGCTCAAGCTGGAAATATATACGAAAATTTTATTGTGCCTGAAATTTTAAAAAGTCATTTAAATGCAGGTAAAACTATTTCAAATATCTATTTCTATCGTGATCGTGATCAAAGAGAAATTGATGTAGTGATTGATGAAGATGGAAAATTGTATCCGATTGAAATTAAAATGACGGCAAATCCTACAAAGCCCATGGGGAAACATTTTTCGGCATTAAAAGATATCCCAAATAAAGAAGTACAACCAGGAATCATATTATGTCAATACGATCGAAAGATGTATTTGACTGAAGATATGATCGCATTACCAATTGAATATATTTAACATGAAGTTCGAATTTAGTTTCGGACTTTTTATTTATGTGTAAACGCTTTTCTACAAGTTTCTTGATAGTTTAATTTTTTTCTAATTCATTCATACTTAATTCAACCTTTCTCATTTAGATTACCTTCTACTAGATTTATGAGAAGGTAATTATACCAAATCAAAACATAATCAATTTGATTACATTAAGACAATATCATTTTTGAATCGGAGTTCGTCATTTTCCTGATTTTGCCTCTAGATTGTATTTTATGGAAGTGTTAGAATAATTCGAGCACTTCCTTTATTATTTGTAGCGTTTACAGGGTTGTGAAAAAAGTTTCAAAAGGAATAGATTAGTTAGAAAGCTTATGTTATAATCTTTCTGAGGTGGTATTGTGAGTCTAGATATCTTTATGAGTACATTAGCTCGTGCATTTTCATATGTTTTACCAATCGTTGGTGTTATCGCATTAATTTATTTGATTTTGTTTTTAAAACAGTTGATTGAAACTTTAAAACAGGTGTCAAAAACATTGGATACAGCCAATGATCAATTAAAAAAATTAGATGCACCATTAAAAACGGCAGAAAATATTTCTACCACAGTGGATGAAGTGAACCAGAGCGCAAAAGACGCGTTTGTGAGTGTGATGAGTTCACTTAGCGAAAATGTACAAAATGCCAAAGACTGGTTTCAAAATAAGAAAAATGCAAAAGAAAGTATTGAAACAAAGGAGGATGAATGACATGGACGAAAAACAATTAATTGATGATTTAGAAAAAGAATCGATGCTAGAACTTGAAGTGATGCATGAATCCGAAAATACAGATAATGAAAGAATTATTGAGGATGCAAAGAGTAAAATTGAAAAAGTGTTCGATGATTTGCGTGATTTATTAAAAGATGCTTCTGATCCTGAAAAAGTAAAGGAAGCTTTATCGCAAGCTAAGGAGGATGCAAAAGATATTCTTTCTTCAACAAAAGATAAAGTGGTTGAAGTCAGTGAGAGTGAACAATTTAAACAAACTGTTTCGGCTGGTAAAGAATTTTTACAGGGCACAGCTGGATTGGTAGTAGATGGCTTTAAATATGGAAAAGAAACATTAAGAAAAAATGATTCTTTACGTAAAGTGATTGATAGAGCGGATGAAAAAGTAGAAGAAATTCGTACAAATGATTCTGTTATTCGTGCCGTTGATAAAGCAGAAGAAGTAACTGGTAAAGCTACAGAAGCATTGTTTAGTGGATTGAAGAAAATATTTAACAAGGGGGACGAATAGGAATGAAAAGAATTACCATTTATGATGTTGCTAAAGAGGCAGATGTCTCATTAGCAACTGTATCACGTGTTATTAATGATAGTAATGTAGTACGTGAAGATACACGTATGCGTGTTCAACAAGCTATTGAAAAATTGGGATATAAACCAAATGCGATTGCGCAAGGATTAGCTCTTTCAAAAACAACTACAATTTCAATTGTGATGAGTGAAAAGTTATTTGCTTATAATGCGAAGATTTTAAATGGTCTTATGGATGTCGCAAAAATCTATAACTACAACATCATGTTCCATACTACAAGTAAGGGCATTTCAAAAATGCAAGATGTGATTGAATCGATTATTAAATCACGTGTGGATGGTGTGATTTTATTTAATGACAACTTCTCTGAAGATGAAATGGAAGTCTTACATGAATACCAAATTCCTATGGTTGTAGTTGGAAGTAAGTTAAAAGGACAAAAGATTGGCAACGTTGGAAATGTATATATCAACTTCGAACGTATGGCATATGAATTTGTCAACGAATGCTTCGAAAAAGGTATCGATGATATTTCTATGGTAGAAGATAAATTAAATCTTTCTATGATGGAACAATTAAAAGCGGGTGTAGATCGTGCATATGCTGAAAAGGGATTGGTTTTCAACAAATATGTTACATATGATGATAGCTACAAATCAAGTTATACATTCTTGTCCGATTACTATAAGAGAAATAAGCCAAGCCGTATGGTAATCACATTCCGTGATTCACAAGCCATTGCTTTAATGAATGCTTGTAAAGAGAGTGGATATTCCATTCCAGATGATACACAACTTATATGTATCTTGAATTCGAAATATTTAACAATGATGCGTCCAATGATTTCTACATACAACATTCCTGAATATGATTTAGGAGCTGTTGCGATGCGTTTATTAACTAAGATGTTAGTGGATGATGAGTCTGTTAAACAGAATAAAGATATTGAAATCTCATTCTCAAAAATGTTTAGAGAAACTACGGTAATCCGCAATTAGATAGGGTCGACTAAAAG
>UMCS01045073.1_pt1 | contig 15681 bp, 10 predicted proteins | sample 1964281 | NCBI WGS metagenome assembly UMCS01 (sample SAMEA4835973, study PRJEB28245) | human gut metagenome | biome: gut microbiome; material: fecal sample | place: Denmark | collected 2008
CTAAAAATCCACAGACTCTTTTCGCCTTTCATGCCGGAATAAGCTATAACTTATTCTCAAACTAATCAAAAACTTGTCGCGACTGTCTGCTCCAACATCCAAACGTCCCCTTCTCGTTGTCAGACAGTTGCGGCAGTTTTTTTAATGAAAATATAAAATTACCAGTTTCTATATCAGTATTTCTGTTTTGACGGAATCACACCTCTCACCCCACCTTTCGGATTAGGCACATCACCCTTGTAGCGAGGAATCAGATGCATGTGTACATGGAAAACCGACTGCCCTGCTGCCTCGTTCACATTAATGCCTATATTATACCCATCTGGATGATAGCGCTCATCTACCTTCTGTTTCACGTACTGAAGCATCACATTCATAGCCTCCCGCTCATGATTAGTCAGATCAAAATAAGAGGCCACATGTCGCTTGGGGATAATCAATGCATGACCAGGCGATACCGGATAACCATCATAAAACGCCACACAAGTAGCCGTTTCACAAATTATCTCTACTCTTCGAGACAGACGGCAAAAGATTATAAATATACATTTAGTTCTACTTCATCAAATAAGGCATAATCTCATATTCTAATCCATCATCTATACAAAAACCCAAACAGTTTTTCATACCGCACCAATAATGTGCCAGAGATAACATATAGGGTCTCCATAATCTATATTGAGAATTCTTGACAGCTCGTTGATATTGACTATTCTCTAAAATACCCTGTATTTGTGACTTCTTAAAAAAATTTCTTAAGACAAAATCAATTCCTAATATTAAATCCATTGGTGGGTATGGGATTCTTGGAGAAAGTAACAACAGCATATGCCCAAAATCATTACCTTCTTGAATCTTCTTTTTTAAATAATTACCTCCAAAAGTCATATGAAAAACAGGATGAATAAAGTCTACCTCTTTTTCATCTTTCTTATCAAAATCTAGGTGCCAGCTTGCATAATGACAAACAGCAAACTTATCCCAACCATCTAACTCTAAACTAAAATTATAAGATAGATTCTCGTCTACCTTTATTGGATATTGAACCTCTTGTTCTTTTAATTTTTTTTCATTGATTTCTATGTTCAAACATAACTCCAATATCTCAATATTGTTAGGTACAGTGCCTCTTGGTATATCTGTAATTTGAAACTTCAATTTATCAACTGAATATCCGATTAACCCGTCTTTACCACAGAATTTAGTCATTCTTCCTATTGCAGTATTAATTGGCGACAAATCATAACAAACCTGTGCCTTTTGTAGTAAATATGAAACATGACTAATATCGCTAATGATTTGAGAATAACTACTCATTTTTTTTACTATATATTCTTTTTAAAGTTTCAAATTTTCCTTGTTCAACAGCAGCTATATTTTGCCATTCTCCTCTATTTATCCTCATCAATGCTGCATAAACAGAAACATACTCTTGATCTTGCCAAATATATAAATGATCCTGATTTGCAATCAACAATCCATCAAGTGGATCTAAAGGCTTATTAAGTCCTTTACAAACGCACCAAAACTCATCACTTTTAGCATATTCAATTTTCTCAGCAGCAACTAAATCTTTTAAATTCGTGACATCACAAATTAATTTAACCCGATCTTGAGCAGAGACAGTCCGCAAATGCTGCGTAGAAATATTCTCATACCACCATTTTTCAACTAAACACATCCACCATCTTTCCCATCCTTTAGATAATACACCATTATATTTGCACGTCTGTGAAATTATTTCTATCAGACTATTCCAATCCTTCGATCTATATTTATCAACTCCCAATCTTGCAGCTAATAAATCTTCATTTACTAATAATCCCGGTTTTAAAATTAGTTGATTAAGAATAAAGCCTAGAATTATATGTAATGGATTCTGTAACAAAGAATTTAAAGTCTCTATAAAACGAATATCTAATTCTTCTATATCTATTTCTAATATACTATTTAAAATAATATCCTTAGATTGATCTATTAACTTATAAGATTCAGATAGTGCTTCTAACTGTTTTGAATAAATATTAAAAGTTGTAACGTTAACACTACCTTTGTCTATAAATAAATCGAATATATCAATACCTGCTTTTTCTAAAGAAGATTTCACTTTGTCATTGGCTGAAAATAGAATAATCGGCATTTGTTTTATAAGATTCTCTTTTTGCCGTGATCTTATTTCTTGAGCTAATGTTGAGCCTCTAAAAGTAGCTCTTTTCTTATTTTCATTTAAACAATCATCCAGCTTTAAATCTAAAATTAATCCATCAATATCATCTGAATGATTCTGAATATATTTTAACTGTTCTTCCCAAGAATTGCTATGCTGAACCGTATCTATTTTCAGATTTTCAGATAAAAAGCCGTCTATTTTCTCTACAGCATTTTCATGATTATCATCATCAATATATAAATATTTATTCTCCATAATTCTTTATTGTTTAGGTAATTCTATTCTAAAACAAGTAGAAAAGTTTTCTTCAGGTGGAACTAAATAAATTTTTCCCTTATAATAAACTATTATATCTTTTACTATTTTCAAACCTAATCCTGTTCCAACCATCTGCTCATCAGTAGGGGCATCAAAGCTAGCGGGGGATGTGGTCGTGAAAAAAGCCTCAAAAACACGTTCCCAATTTTTTAGGGGAATTCCATCTCCATTATCCTCAAAATCTATAACAACTGTATCATCATTAAGGCTCCCTACTACAATCCGAATTGTACCAATATCCCTCTTAGCTCTCACAATTGCTTTTTTGGCATTTGAATACAAATTATAAAGAATAGAACTCCACTCAGAACGATGCATAGGAATTATTGTCACATCAAAACTTCTTGCTACTATATCAAATTTTATACCAAACTGGTCTGCATCTTTTTCGATAATCCTTCTAAAATCGTCAATAACCTCTAATATATCTATAGATTCAACTCTTCTATCTAGATTCTGAGTTATTGTTTTTCTAAAATAATCCGTATACACAAATAGATTATCAAAGTTATATTTTATTTTATTGACCCGATTAATAGCTTCTTCCGGTAAGGACATCAATAGTAACTGATGTATCTGACCATAAATAGAAGGCCTATATTGCTTTATCTCATGTGTAAATTCTCCGATTGACAACCCTAACCCCGCTAAAACCCTTAGCATAGATAATTCTTCCAGTTGTCCCCTCAATTCATGAACAATCTGTTTACCTTCATAAAATCTTTTATTTCTATCTATTTGATTGTCACTATTTAAGTTAGCAACACTATCATTTATCATCTTATCTAAGAAATCCAGTTTCTCATTTATTGAAGACTCCTTTTCTGTATCATTCTCAAGAACATCAGCATTTCTTCTTTTCTTAAATCGTGTAAGAGCACTGGCCAGTCTTTGTCTTGCTGCAACTAATGATTTATGTACAAAATCAGATAATTCATTAAATGCTTCATTTTCGATTAGGCCCTCACGACTAGAAGTTTCTTCAAAAAGCATTCCTGTCGGGTCCTGAATTTCAACAAAACCAAATAAATTTTTATTACTTAATGGAACATTTATTACCCCAGAATCCGAAGACCATCTTCGATCTACCTTTGTCCAGTCATCAGTTGCTTCACCATAAGGCAAAACTCTAAATCCATTTCTATAAAGTCTAACCCCAGATGCTGTTAAAGATAAACTTTGAATTGAATTCAATTCTTGATTGGTAATTCGGTCTCCATAATATTATGGACGGTTATAAATAAAATAATAGATTTTAAAATGTACATCAGAAAGTTTTATATAAACTTGATTATCATTTCCTACAATATCTATTACATCATCTAATTCCAAACTCTCACTCTTAATTGACACATGACCAATATGTTCTTTATCTATATATCCTTCAAAAGTCGCTAATGCCTTATCAAATATAGAGATTTGCTCATTAAAAATCGGTTCACAAAATAAATCATTAGCATCTTGTTTATAAAAATTTGTTTTAAAATAAACATCATCAGAATCACTTGCAGTTCTATCAGACAAATAATTAGGCTGAAATAAGTCTATAACATATCTATAAACACGTTTTATTGAGGCTATTGTCCAAACATCTCTTAATTTATTTATTCTTAAAATAGTACCTTCCTTTTGAAGCTTTGGAATAACTTCAATAGGAAATGTAATAGAAGTCAAATCAGCATCCGATATATAAGAATTCCAATCTATGGTTATTTTTAAAGCATTATCACTATTCGCCGTCTGAGTTATAATTACAAGTTCTTCCCCTAATCGTTGTGTGGCAAAACGTCCAATCCCTTTACGACCAGCTCTTTGCCTCTTATATTTCGGAGATATTGGATTATGAATTTTATCTGATGAAGATATTCTCATAAAACCATTTATAAGCTGCCCCTCATCCATACCAAGTCCATCGTCACAAATTTCCAATGCTCCACCAATCACATTAGAATTTTTAAAATAAACATTGACATTCCTAGCATCAGCATCATATGCATTTTTTATTAGTTCAGAAACAGCAGTCTCTGCCCTACCAACCAACTCATAACCCAATCTTTGAATTAAGCCAGCATCTATTGTAAATCCAACTCTCTTCTGATCCATTTTATAGAGTATTGATTACTTGGTTAAACATTATATTAGTCTAAAGATTCAGGTTCATCATCGTCATCATAATCCACGAAGCTGTTAGGCTCTTCTTTAATCAAAGATGTAAATATATCCAAAAAAGCGCTATTCCGATAAAAATAATTAGGATTTATTTCCAATTTCTCTTTCAGCATATAATAAAATCCATAATTAGCATACTCTTCCATCTTTTGAATAAGAATATCGACCGCTTTTCGTACTGTAATTTCTCCTTTATCCAGAGCTATAAAATCAATATCTGCACGCGCGACTAAAGCAACAAACATGAACTTCGTTATCTCATGATAATTTCTACGTCCCTTACGTGCATCTACATTACCCCAATTTCGGATAGCCCAACCAAACTTTTTAGTTTCCCCCTCTAATGGTATACTTTTATCAAAGTATAAACCTATGAAAAAAGCCATAATATAGGCTTCATAACCTGCTCCTAAAACTTTTGCACGAGACTCCTGATATTGTGATGTTCCTTTTCCATAATCACATAAACTTTTTATAATTGGCTCTTCATACTGAACTTCAAATTCTGGGTCACGACCTTCCCAAAGATCAAATAATTTATCTCTTTTCATAGCACTAATCTTTTATTTTCGAAATCTTGATGCACACTGTAGATAAGTCAAGGGGATTAAAAGGTTTTTCCTTTTCAATTCGGTAAACAGAACATTTCAAATTTTCTAATTTGCTTTGATTTATACGACAATCTCCCGTTAACACATCTTTTTCAAGCAAATCCTTAGTCACAATGATACATTGTTTCTTAATACCCGCAATAATATTATAAAATTCATCTTCCTTTATTTCACCGAAAGAGGAAGTTGGAGCATCAAATATCAAAGGATAGTCTTCTTCTCTAGTTAAAGTAGTTAAATCGGAAATTGCAAAAAGAATAGACATATACATTGTTGTTTTTAAAGCCCCGTTAGGGTCATAAATATGATCGCCATTCGAACTAATCAAATTAATTTTAGCCTGTCCATTTGCTCTTTCGATAATATTTACAGTCCCGTGAAAATCAGCCGGATTTAATCTCTCCAAATAAGAATTAGCGTGCTCGCTTAGTTTATCTAAGAAGTTTCTTAGATTCTTTTCCCTAGCCGATTTAAATGCACGACAAATTCTATCAAGAATTGTATGAACATCACGATAAACCTTTGTCATACCTTTCGATGGGGATAATTCCTCGAACTTTGCATCAATATCAGTTTTTTGAGCCATCAAATCAGAAAGTTTTCTTTTTAACTCTACAATTCTGTCATCAGCCTTTTTCTTCTCCTCAAAAAATCCCTTTAAATCATGAAAGTTCTTTTCCAAAAGACTTTCTGAAACCCCATCTGCTTGTATAATGATTCGTTTACGTTCCTCCTCTGCATCCTCCAATTGCTCAATAACTTTCTGTAAATCAATCTTTCTTGCGGCTACAAATTCTATATTATCCCTAATTTCATTAGCATATCCAAAGACTCTAGTTGACTCATCTCCCCCCAAACTAATTCCTAAATTGCGAATTTCATTAATATAATTATTAGGAAATAATGGTTTATCTTCTATTTTCTTTTCATTTTCCTTTTTCTGAGTTTCTAGATGTCTTTTATAATCTTCTAGCTTCCTAACCATAAAATTATAGGCATCAGACCCCTCTGGAGCAGGGCTTCCACATACTTTACAAATATGCTCATCTATCATTTCCTGCATAGTCTGTAAATCAGGTAAATCCCATGGTAAAGCAGTTGCCCCATTTGACAAAATGGTCAATTCCTCATAAGCCTCTTGTTTACCCTTCAATCTAGCTTGTTGAGTGATGTATTCTTTATTCAACTTTCTCTTAGTCCGAGCCAAAGCAGCTGCTTTTACTTGAAATTCCTTTAATATACCTGGGAAAGCACAAAGAATCCATTCATCATCTAAAAGTCTTAAATTATAATTCTCTGTAGATTGTTGTTCTAAACGGCGTTTTTTTTCTGTCAACGAATTTATTCTAGACTTAATTTCCTGATATCTTTCACTAGCTTCTTGATTCCGTTCCAAATCCTCAATACGAACTTGATAATCAGATGCTACACTCTCTTGTCTTTCCAAATCAGATTTTACTTCACGAATTTTGGTCATTATATCAATCTGAAGCATCTCATACGTCTTAGCAAGCTTTGATATCTTGTCATCTGATTTCAGTTCTTTTTTATATGCCTTATCTGATGTAGTCTCCAGATTGTCAGTTAATAAAACAAATGAATCAAAATCACGTATATCTGAAAATTTTTCCACTAACGTATTTAAAGCCTTTTCATCTTCAAAAACATTCAAATTGTTTTCTCCTTTAAAAAGGCAGTATCTACGCATGTACGTATCAAAGCAAGAATCCAACATTTGTTTTCCGCTCCGCATAATACGTTCAGATCCAATACAATCATATCCATTGAATTGATAATTTGAAGATATAATACTATCTCCATCACGAGTAAAGTCTAATGATTTTTCTACAATCTTATCACTATCTCCTTCACTCTTAAAATACATTACAACTCGAACCGAATCAGTCTCATTATCAAATAACTCTTTCTTCCGCTTAGCTGATAAGATTCGTTCCGTTTTATCTTCTGTCTGCGATGTATTAAACAACCATTCTAATGCCTCAAAAAATGTAGTTTTACCATCACCATTATCACCAATAATCAAAGTTAGCCCATCCTTAAACTCAAAAGTATTATCTCCATAATAACTACGAAAATTTCGGATTATAATTTTATTTATTATCATAGTACATTGTTTTTAAGGAAATTAGTTACTTCATTATATATTTCTCTCTCTGAATGTCCTCTAAGTTGATAATATATTATCTTTGCTACGGTAGAAATTACAACATTCTCATCATCTAAAGCATTCTGTAACGAATCATAGTCATCAGGGTTATATCCTCCATAACTAATTAAAGCAGAATCTTCTATAACCGCTTTGAAAATTTTATCACCGTTTGTCATAGATTATATTTTTATTAATTAAACATTGAAAGGCCATAATAACGCATCACATCATCCAACTCAGTTACACTATCGATACTGTTCTCTGAAAGCAGAGCAAAATTTTTCACACGCTTCAGTTCATTGGATAATAAACTTTTTTCTAAATAAAAAGACGCTGTATCCATTTGTACCTCTGGAGCTACCACTAAATCATGTATAATAGCCATATGCTTATCTGGATGTTTTCGTAAAATACGACCACGTCTTTGAATAAATTGCCGTGGGTTTCCAGTACTCGCACAGAAGATAGCCAGTTCACTTCTCGGTACATCTACTCCTTCATCCAAACATTTCATTGAAGTTAACACATCTATCTTCCCATCTGCAAAATCTTTTATCATGTTATCTCTATCACTTGATTGAGATGTAAACTTTCTAACCGTTATACGTTCATCTATATTTCTGACAATCAGAGTATATTGATCTATCAAACTATCCGTAAACTCATCAACACCTATGACATCTTTCATATCAAATATATCAGACTCTGATTCCGGCTCTTCTCCTTCTGGCACATACACTAAAGAATATTTCAAATTACCTTTAATTCTATAATACTCTTCTAATATATTTTTAAAAACTATTTTTTTATTTGCTGCTTTATGGATGATACGTTTTCTTTTTAATAATAAAGCTGTCAAAATAGGATCACTTTTTATAAGTGAACTTTGATTTGCAGAATAATACTTGGCTATCTTTTCTGATAGTACTACATATTCTGCCATTTCATCATCTGTTAACCTCACAATATGAGGATAGTAGCAATACCTACATAATACACCATTTCTAATAGCTTCTTCCATACTATACTCAAATGTATAGCTATCCTTAACTCCAAAAAATGAATTTATTGCCAAATTCCCTTCTTCATCATATTGTCTGTCCGGAGTTGCAGAAAGGCCAATACGCCTTAAATATTTTATTTCTGGAAGTCTTTTCATAATTAATTTAGAGCCCATATTATGAACTTCATCGGCAATCAATAAAAGTTTCCCTTTAGGAAAGTCACTTAAATCATAAAAGGTACTTTCTTTGGCGAAAGAAGAATAAGTTGAAATAATAATATATGAGTTCTCCCTACCTGTAGAGCTTAGACGTTCTCCAATTTTGATTTTAGCCACCTCTTCTTTCCAATTATTATTCTTCGAGCTGACCTTTATAATCTTATTAAAATGAAACTTTCGACATTCTTTTTCCCACTGTTCTACCAACGTTATTGTAGGAACCAATATCAATGCTTTATAATAATCTGAGTGTTTATATATTTCTAATAAGCAATTCAGAGAGGTAATAGTCTTACCTGTCCCTGTAGCCATAGCGAAAAGCCCTTTCTGTTTATTCTTTTTCCAACTTTCAAAGGCTAATTTTTGGTATTCTCGAGGTTCATCAAAAGGAAAACATGGAACATTGGTATCTATTACAATAGATGCTTTCTTTCCTTTCTTTATTTCTTTCAATTTTAATTCCACATCCAACAATTCGTCTATATCCTTCACATCCGAGTAAGTACGAATTGCAGCAATTAAAGCATCTGGAGAAAGATATTCTATATCCTTTTTCTCTCTGGCCATAATCGCATCAAAATCTTTCTTTTGATTTTGAATGCGCTTTTGTGTCATTTTATCCAAAGAGTCGCTTCGGTCTATTTTAATCTCTTCTAGATTCGTAAATAGCCCTCCCAAAGTGAAGTTTGCAGAACCAATAAATGAAGTCACACTATCTCCATCTCGGAACTGTCCAGACTTTGTATGTGCTATTCCATTGGTTAGTTTTGGTTTAATAATCCGAATGTCGATTGTTTTATTTCGAATCATAAAAGCCAGACAATTGAAAAATTGCTCCTGATACTCATCAAAGGTTTCTCTCAACAGATAAAAATCAGACAAATCCACACAATTAATCGGACTCTCTCCTAAACCTTTGGTTATAGATTCCTTATCTTTAGAAGAAACAATTTGGTTAATCACCAATCTAATCTTCCCACCTTTTGATATGAAAGAAGCAAAAGCTGTTGCAAGTACGCTAATAGTAGCAGAACTAAAGTATCCTAGTTGCAAATCAAACTCTGAACTATTATTTAATGCATCAGAAAAAAAACGTTCAGGATTGTATACATCACCCACCTTATACATTCCATCGTCTGACCATACAACGTCTCGCAACATAAGCTTACCTCCTTATAATTAAATAAAACAATTTGCGCACATTACCTCGTCACCAAAGACATCAGCCAATTTAGAACTTTTATTTTGTTTCCTGTTCGCCTCTTGACGTTTTATTATATCTAACTTTATCTGTCTAATTCGTTCTGGTTTGATAAGTTCGGCTAAACTCTCATTTTGAATCCAAGTATATCCATCCTTTTCAAACTCCATTGCTTTCTTGAATAAATCCGGATGTTGTTCATACAACCAAATCCATTCTATTTTCTGCTGATAGAAGCAGAAATAACACCCAGAACGACTTCTACAGTAAGTTCCTTTCTGTCCATCAACCTCAAATGGTATCTCCTTGTAATAATCTGGAACTCCTACACCACTTTTTTCTAACAGCTTAAAAATATCCTCTTTTACCAATATATCCGTATTATCCAATAAAGGAAATTCAGATTCTTTCAACTTTCCTACAGGATAATCTGTCGTCTTTAAAAACCTAAAAACGGCATGATTAAAGATTCTGATATCAAAATCCAACAAGGCATTTAACTTCTTTGAATAGTAAAACTGTTTGGTTATAGGCTTCCCTACTAAAGCCATCAATTCATCCTTTAAGACCCCTTCCGGATACAATTCATTGTAAATATCTATGATTCGATTTAAATTATCATTGTGCAAGAACTTATTTATTACATCCAAACTCCAAATATTTTTGCGAAAGGGGAATACAGCCTGAATATTAGGCTTAGAAGAAACATATCCATCTCGCTCTTCATCTCCACGAATACCAACATAAGATATTGCATAATCTTCCCCTACATACTCTTCAAAAGGCTCTAGTTTCATTTTCTTCGTACACCAACGAGCCTGTGGAGAAGGCAAATAACCTCCTACTAGTTTCAAAAAATATTCAAAGGGAGTAATTAAGAGATTCTCATTCTTCACTGATTTCAAATCTTTAATCTTACCCAAAGATGCTTTTAAACGATCTATCAGGACATAAGTTTCCTGCAACTCACATCCTGTATCAGAATTATAGTATTCTATTTTTAAATTCGGATACTTTTCCTTTAGATAAATAGCTAATGCCGCACTATCTTTTCCTCCAGAAATTCCTAATATATGTCTTACTTTCATAGGTTAATCTTGCTATTTAATATACTTAATAACGTACAGATATCAAAATTTGTATCTCCTGAAAGAAGACTGTTGATTTTATGTTCCAATTCTTTGGACCGTTGTTTGTCCTTTTCAGGCAAACGATAAGTCTGATTTTTCATATCTGCTCCACGAGTAGAAACTAAATCAAAAGCATAAATATCATCATCTTTACTTCCTTCATTCAATAATGACGCAATATCGGAATATTTTTCACATTCACGGAACATAAAAATTAAATTATCAACTAATTCTTCTTCTTGTTCATCCCGCAAAATGTCCAAAGATTGATCCAATGCAGTATAACAAATCGACTGATACCATTCTATCCGATTATCAAATTGAGTCATTACATGGTGATAAAATTCTTTTAACTTATCGGTAAGCAAATATTCTTTTATACATTTAAATCGATCTCTCACCTCAATGATATACTCTGAGTATTCATAAGATTTAAATCCTAATGTATCTATCAATCGTTCTTCAATTCTATCAATAAGATGAGTATAACAGCTACGGAGCTCTTTCACAGCCCGCTGTATAATGCTACAATAATTTGACACAAATTGTTCCTGATTCAAATCTTCTCTTTTATACCCTAAAGCCTCAGGCAAGTCCTCAAAGAAAGCTTTCTCTGGATCTTTAGCATTAGCTAATACATCACGGAATTTAAGAGTCGTCAAATGATTAAACTTATGTGTATGCTTTGTATATTCATTTAATCGATTATAAAAAATAAAGAACGGCTTTATCGTTTCTACGAACTTATCACTACTAATGGCCTCTTTATCATCTAAGTTAATAAATTTCCGATATTGATTAAAGAAAGCCAATCTTATGCCATCCACTGCAAAGGCCTTCACTTCATAATCAGCCGCGTGTTTTTGAAATAAAGCCAACACTTCTAAATCTACTTCTGGTATATATCCACCAGTGTTTACATCATATAATGAATAATCCTGACGTTTCATATAGAAATACGTAGGAATCCAGAAATCTAAAAATCCTTGCTTCAATTTATATGGCTGTGATGACAGAATTTTTAACAGTTCAGATATTCTACGAGCCTTATTTACTGTACTTCTTAAAAACTCTTCACAAACATCCCAAACTGTTCTTATATTATTATTGGGTACATCGGTAAATCTCCCCTCAACATGCAAGCCTGTATTCCGCAATAAGGAGTAATAAATAGTCTTCTCTGGAGGGAATTTATCCGGGGCAAATCCCAAATCTATTTCATCACTATTCCCAACTAAAGCCTTTAAATATTTTGCTCTTGCTGTAGCAATTGGAGAACCAAGTTTATGTTTATTGAAAAGCTCATTATTCATGATAGGAGTATTATAATACACCTCATCACAAATATGTGATATCAGACTATTAAAATCTCGATGTGACATAATTTCTTGTTCTACACCTCGATACACCCAAGTTACATTTTTGTTATAAAAAAATAGGTTATCTGTAATGGCTTTATTTAATTTCAGTTCCTCGTATTCTTTATGCTTCTTTACTTCTGAAATAGCAACTTTATCATTCTTATCTATCAGAACTTTACTAAGAATATAATCACACTTATTAATCTCATAAAGATGTCCAATGATATCCTTTGTATTATTGAATACAGCAAAAACAAGAGCATGTTCGTTTTCTCTACTAAACTCTTTTATCGAATCTAAGGCATCATTACGAGTTGAAAAAATCAACTCAACGACTCCATCTGTATCACCTGATGGAACAATATCCATGGGTGAGTCCAGAATCATGTAGTCAAAAAATCGAGGAGTACCACGTTGATAGAAATGAGCTTTTACAGGAGTAACGCGTTTATTAAAAAATACACGCAATTCATCGGCATAATTGACCGGTTTAGGCACCACATTACCTGCTTTTATCATTTCTTCCTCAATATTTACATCGGTACCTTCAAACAAGATTACTCTCTGTTTATATTCTGCGTAACGAAATAACTGAACTTGTATTAGCTCATTAATAATGTGTTCAGCATTGGATATATTCATCGCATCTTTTGCATAGCATGCCAATTCTTTTACGGTCATATGAAAACTAGCAACCCCGAAAAGATTCAATAGTCCAACAGCTTTTACCAACTCTATTGCATCACACATCTCACGCTGTGAAGCCCAAATATTCAGTCCTTCTGCACGAACAATCGTTGAATGAATCACACTCCAACTCGTAGAATCAAAATGTACATCTTTCAACGTTGAATAGAAATTGTAAATAATGTAATCATATACAATACCAAGATTATAAGTCATACACTTTTGAGGCTTAAACTCATTCAATGAGCCTTGACCTTTTGCCGCAAGGAAGGAGAATAAAGAGCGTTCATTTTGTCCATATCGTTGAATGGCCTGAGTCATCACATAAGCGGCAAATGGATCCAACGGATATAATTGCTTAGCCGTAGAGTATGATAAAGTATCTTTTAAGAATTTAGTCGTTTGGCCAAGAGAGAATATTCCTCTGAAAGTATCTTCATCTTCGATTGCAGTATGAACTCCTCTTCGTTGACATGAAGCAAGATACAATAATTGTTCAACTGGTTCAACAAAAACCAATTCTTTAAAGCGCCCTTTTACTTTAGTCCATTCATTTCGTTGTTCTTCATTCAAACTTTTTGCATACGAACTAAAATTCTGATGCAATGTCGTTATCAACAAAATATTTCTAGAAGGAACATTCACAAATTCCGCTAACTTTTGTAAGAAATACAGTTCCTGTTCAGGATTATTTTTTGCGGCATGCTCTAATACCTTACCAAATTCATCGATGACAAGCAGCAAAAACTTGTTTTCTTTTGCTAATCGCTGATAATACGCCTTGAGCTCATCTAATACACTATTGGATGCACCCTCCATATTAAGCTTACGACCTAATAAAACGCTTAAATCTGCATAATCACCTACAATATTTAAGATTTCAAATTCAGTACACTCTGAGAGCAATTTAGGGTTTAACAAATATTTACTACGATTCTTTTTATCTAGATCGGCTTCTAATGCAAGCAAAAAGCTAGACTTACCAGTACCATAGGTACCAATAATCGTATAAGAATGGATACCAGTCTTGAATCCATTTATAAGATTGTTGACCACATTCTGAGCGTTAGGAGTTACAATATATTGCATCCCTTTAGCAAACCCATTTTCTATATTGGCTGATAAATTAAATGTCTGCATTGTCGTAGTAATTATTTAAAACCATCATCGGATCAATATCTTGAATAAATTGCATCTGCCGGATTCCTGCTACGTCACTATAGTTTACAAAGTTATTATACTTTTCTGCGATATATTTTAACATGTTTATTGTCTCCAAATCTGACATACAAAAGATCAAACCTAATTCCTGTAAAAGCTCATAAGGAATAGTTTGTTCCTCTCCTTTTAACTTAACTAAACCATAAAAGAAGATTTCAGGTGTAACTTGTCGTTTACCCTCTATATTAAAGAAATAGGCTTTATTATTATCACTGTCCATTCTTATCAAGTCAAGCTCAAGAAGTAAAGAAGAATAATCTTCATTTGCAGAAGCCTTTTGCGGAATGATATAATTTAGCAATAAAACCCCTATATCTTTTTTTACAGTATTTTCATTAAACAAACTATACTTATTATCTTCCAAAAGTCGTCTTTTCACATAAGACAAAACTTGAGCCCGATCAAACTCTTTTCGCTCTTTCTGTAAGCCTTTAAAAAGCCAATCATACAATGTAGCCTCACCACTTGTCACAATCGTAAAATGCAACAACCATAGCGTAGCTAAATCCTCCATATATTTATCCCGACCTGCAACTTCATCAAAAAGATAGTCAGCCAACTCGCTTAAATGCTCCCCATCATACAGGCCAAAAGATTTCAACCAAAAACGAATAGATGAAACCATATTCTTCCCTACACCTAAATCGATTACTGCATCAGGAGCATTAAAATTTCTTTCATGATTCACAAAATCATACCCTTTTTTTAGCCACAAAGACTTGCAAGGAAATGATTCATGACCTGAAAATGTATACTTTATATTCATACAAATCTTATTAACTGAGATAAATACCTAAACGACTTCTTATATACAGTCCTTTTTAAATGTACAAAAATACGATGATTTATTGAAATCACAAAGGACAAATGAACACTTAAAGACAGGGATTCAGAGTCTTTTAATATATTTATCTCATAATCAAGTTCCAGAAAAGTCAGGCCATTCATAAGTTTATTTCACCCTTTCTACTCCATCACATACACCGGCTGATACTTCGTTCCCGCATTCTTCAACATCCCTTCCTTCACCAGTTCACGAATCACCCGCGTAGCCTTCGACGAATTAAATCCCGTGAGCTGTTCAAAGTCACGGCGTTGCAGGAAAGCATGCGTTTTGAAATACTCAACTAGCTTTTGTTTCATTTCTTCCTCGTCCAACTTGGCAGAATGATGGGCATCATCTACCTCACGCTCCAAGCATACATTCCGGAAACGATTAATCAGATCTTTGTCGGGCGTGAACTTGATGCTTCTCACCTGTACATCGTCATCCTTTATATATCGAGGATTGATGTCTGGCGCACATTTCAGACTCAAACTAAAATAGCCGATACCGTCCAAATGTACGGTGTACCCATCGCTCAGTTTCTCATAAAGTTCATCGTTCAAAGCCGTGATAACTGCTGCTACATCGGCTGGGG
>UMCS01012798.1_pt1 | contig 15282 bp, 10 predicted proteins | sample 1964281 | NCBI WGS metagenome assembly UMCS01 (sample SAMEA4835973, study PRJEB28245) | human gut metagenome | biome: gut microbiome; material: fecal sample | place: Denmark | collected 2008
CCATACGGAATAGATTTTATTTTGGGTTTTTTCTTTATTTCCATTCCAATGCTCCTTTCCGCCATGCATAGGCAAGTCCCAATACAAGGATTAGTAAGAAAAATAAGATACTGAGTAACCCTGCTATTCCCAGATCACGGGCAATAACTGCCCATGGGAACAGGAATACTGTTTCCACATCAAACATCAGGAACAGGATGGCAAACAGATAGTAACCTACCCGGAATTGCATCCATGATTTACCACGGGTAGGGATACCGCACTCGTACGCTTCCATCTTCTGTGGATTGTACGAACGGGGTGATATCGCTTTTGACAATGCGATAACAATACCCACGAAAGCAATTGCCGTCAGCAAGACGACTACTAACAAAGTAAAGTTCATAAATCTAATTAACTTTTAGATGTATATAATAGGATAGTTGGTCGAAATAAGTAATACCTCTGAATTACCTTCGACTGACTTTGGCAAGCGATAGAGCCTACCTGACTTTTTATCAAATGATTATCTTTCTCAGCCCGAATACATAGTAAGAAAGCGGGTCGGGTACAGGGTAGAAAGAAGTATGTAGCAGCGAATCACCGACCGAAGAATCGGACAGCCAACACATTCGAAAATAACTCAGCAACAGCAAGACACTTTTGTTACCAGGTACTTGCGTGCTGTCCACATTATCCATATATAAAGGTATGGACGAAAAGTGGTCATATAATATGCTACGGATATCTTGTTTATGGGTAGTAGTAGGAGCCTGAGATAAGATGCAACGTTCTTCATCATTGTGTATGAAGGTGCATGATATACCTGCCGCCTGTGCGACGCCGTCGTATAATAATACGCCGAGCAAGACTATCATGAAGTATTTTATGCACTGTCTCATACAACTACTTTTTTCATTCGGCTGCAAATGTATAACAAATATTGGCTATTTTGTTATATAGAGATGGCAAAATACTTTGTTTTTAGCACTTTTTTGCCTTATATCAACTTCTTCTCCAGAATTCCGGGGTAAAAAGCAGTAATACGGTGAATAATTCCAGACGCCCCAGAAGCATGAGGAAAGCTAATAACCATTTTGCTATATCGGGCAATGCATTCCATGAGAAGGCAGGACCTGTCTCACCCAATCCGGGACCCATATTACCGATACTGGATACTACGCAACCCACAGATTCTACAAAACCGATACCCAGTCCCATCATGATCAGTACACTAATGATAATAATAACTGCATATATAAAGCAGAATGCCAGTACGGTAGATTGTACGGAAGGTGAAATAACCTGTTTGTTAATCCTGACCGGTAACACTGCATTCGGATGGAGAATATGTTTGAATTCATTACGCGCTACTTTGCCGAGAATAACCATGCGGATACATTTGAGACCACCTGTCGTGCTTCCTGCACAGGCTCCCATCAGCATAACAATGGTTAGTAATCCCCATGTTACAGCGGGCCATAACATGTAGTCATCTGTAGCAAAACCGGTAGAGGTGTGCAGCGAGATAACCTGGAACAGTGATTTACGGAAGGCATCTTCCATTCCCATGGGCTTGGAATAGAAGAGTATGACAGCGATTAAGCCGGTGAACAGTATTACCGACCAGAAATACCATTTCAACTCAGCATCATGAATAACTTTCTTGAATTTCCGGTTGACGAAAAATAACAATAACGTAAAGTTGATGCCGGATATAAACATGAAGATGGATATTACATATTCAATGTAGGGAGACTGATAATAAGCCACACTGGCTTGTTTTGTGGAGAAACCACCTGTGCCGGTAGTGGCAAATGCGTGGCAAACACTGTCGAACCAATCCATTCCGCCCAGCATCAGTAAGGCGACAAGAATACACGTAATGCCTGCATAGATACTCCAAATCCATTTGGCGGTAATGCCTATACGCGGATGTACTTTATCGTGTGTCGGTCCGCTGGCTTCGGCTGCAAAGACCTGCAAACCACTGACACCGAATATCGGAAGGATGGCAATGGTAAACATGATAATTCCCAAACCGCCTATCCACTGGGTCATACTGCGCCAGAAGAGAAGTCCATGGGGCAGTGATTCTATGTCATCCAATATGGTGGCGCCCGTACTGCTGAAGCCGGACATTGTTTCAAAGAAAGCGTTGGTGATGCTCGGTATATATCCGCTGATATAAAATGGCAGCATGCCGAAAAGTGAGAATGCTATCCACGCAAAGCTGACGAGTACATATCCGTCCCTGCGTGTTAGTTGGCGATCTCCTCCCTTGCCCATGGCTGCCAGAAGCAATCCCGCGCCTGCTGTGATACCTGCCGATACCCAGAAATCTACCAATGCTTCGTCCTGATAATAGAACGAAACACCGGAACAGGCTAGCAGCATCACTGTTTCAAGCAACAGGAGAATACCGATAATCCGTATTACTGTCTTAAAGTTAATCACGTCGCTTAATTAAAGAATTTCTCAATCTTTTTAATCATCATATTCAGGCAGAACACTACTACGTGGTCTCCCGGTATTATTTGGGTATTACCGGTTACTACCACACCTTCACCTTGGCGGATTAATCCACCGATGGTAGCTCCCTTGGGCAAACCGAGGTCTTTCACTTGATGTCTGGTGATTTTTGAATCGGCCTTCACGGTAAATTCCGCAACGTCGGCATTGGCAAAAGTAAGGCATTTTACATTGCTAACGTCAGCATCCAGCATCATTTGGTAGATGTGGCTGGCGGTGATCATTTTCTTGTTGATCACCGTACCGATATCGAGGCTTTCCGCCATGCCTATATAATCTATATTTTCTACTTCTGCCACTGTTTTGCTGACGCCCATACGTTTGGCTGCAAGGCAGGAGAGAATATTCGTTTCCGAGTTGTCCGTCAGTGCTACGAAAGCTTCCGTATTTTTCAGACCTTCTTCAATCAGTAAGTCCATATCACGACCATCGCCATTGATAATCATAACTTTATCATCGAGAATCTCCGTCAGACGGTTGCAACGGTTCAGATCGTTGTCTATGATTTTTACCTGCATATAGTCGGGCACATATTGCGCGGTTCGCACGGCAATGCGGCTTCCACCCATGATCATTACGTTACGTACATCGGCATAATCTTCCTTACCGGCTATCTTGCGTATATAGGGTACATATTTGCGGGTGGTGGTGAAATAAACAATATCATGTAGTTTAATTACATCGTCACCACGCGGAATAAGTGTCTCGTTGCCGCGTTTGATGGCCACTACGTGATAGGGTTTATCCGTCCCGGCAAGTTGGTGCAGGGGGATATCCAGTATTTCCGCTTTCTCACGCATTTTGGTACCGATCAGTATCAAAGACCCGCCACAAAACTCCCACCATTGGCGTACCCAACTCATACGTATGGAGGATACGATTTCTTTTGCTGCAAGCATTTCCGGATAAATCAGTGAATCTACACCCAGTTTCTTGAAGAATTCTTTATTTTTGGGTAGAAGGTATTCGTAATTGTCGATGCGGGCAACTGTCTTTTTCGCACCAAGGTTGGTAGCCAACATACATGCGGTCATGTTACGGCTCTCGTCGGGAGTGACGGCTATAAAGAGATCTGCCTCTTTAGCCCCCACTTCTTTCAACCCTTGAATGGAAGTAGGTGAAGCCGTGACCGTCATTAAGTCAAAGTTAGAACTGAGAGTGCTCAACCTTTCCTCATTGTCGTCCATCAATATGATGTCCTGCTTTTCGCGGGACAACAATTTTGCCAAGTGTGTGCCTACTGCGCCGGCACCGGCGATAATAATTTTCATCGCTCTTTTATTATGCTTTCTAATATCCCTTTTTCATCCATACCACACAAGTGATACAACTCCTGTACTGTTCCATGTTCTATAAATGTATCAGGCACACCTATACGTTGTACGTGTGGGGTATATCCATTGTCAGCCATAAATTCCAGAACGGCACTACCCATGCCGCCTTTCCGTATGCCATCTTCAATGGTGATGATGCGGGAAAATGAGTGTCCTATTTCATGCAGCATTTCCTCGTCCAGCGGCTTAAGGAAACGCAGGTCATAATGTGCTATTGATATATCTTTTTCTTTTTCTGCCCGTTCGATGGCTTTTGCGGCAATATTACCTATCGGACCAAGTGTGAGTATAGCGAGGTCTTTGCCATCTTTTAGTTTGCGTCCTTTGCCGACGGGTATTTCTTCCAATGGGCATTTCCAATCTATCAGCGCACCACGTCCGCGAGGATAGCGGATGACGAACGGTCCTTTATCCGGCAACTGTGCCGTGTACATGAGGCAGCGCAGTTCATGCTCGTTCATGGGTGATGATATAGTTAGATTGGGAATGGGACGGAAATAAGCTAAGTCGAACACACCGTGGTGCGTTGGTCCGTCTTCGCCTACCAGTCCGGCACGATCCAGGCAAAGTACGACGGGCAATTTGAGTATGGCTATGTCGTGGATGACGTTGTCATAGGCACGTTGCATAAATGAGGAATAGATATTACAGAACGGTTGCATTCCCTCTTTTGCCATACCTCCTGAGAAGGTTGCGGCATGTCCTTCAGCAATTCCTACATCAAAGGCACGGTCGGGCATTGCCTTCATCAGCATGTTCATAGAGCATCCTGTAGGCATGGCGGGAGTGACACCGACAATGCGTGGGTTCTGTTCGGCAAGTTCCACAAGGGTTTCACCGAACACATCCTGATAGAGTGGGGGCAGGTTGTGAGTGTCTGCCGTAAAGCGTTCGCCGGTTTCAGGATCAAACTTACCCGGTGCGTGCCAGATACCCGGTGCCTTTTCTGCCGGTTCAAATCCTTTTCCTTTGACCGTATGTAAATGTAGGATTTTCGGTCCTTTCATGTCTTTGATATCCCGCAGGATGCGGGCGATATTCTTTACATCATGCCCGTTGATGGGACCGAAATAACGGATATTCATTCCCTCGAAGATGTTCTGTTGTTGGGCAGCCATCGATTTCAGACTATTGCCGAAACGAATGAGTGCTTTACGGCGGTCTTCATTAAGAATGCCCACTTTGAATAACATCTTGGATATTTTGAAACGCAGTTGGTTATAACGGTTCGAAGTTGTCAGGTTGAATAAGTATTGCTTCATACCACCTACGCTGCGGTCGATGGCCATGTCATTATCATTGAGGATAATGAGAAGATTGTTGGAGCTTGCAGAGGCGTTATTCAATCCTTCAAAAGCCAGTCCTCCACTCATGCTGCCGTCGCCTATTACAGCAACCACATGGCGATCTTTTTCTCCTTTTTCTTCTGCTGCTACGGCCATGCCGAGTGCTGCAGAGATGGAATTAGACGCATGTCCGCAGGTGAAAGTATCATAATCGCTTTCATCGGGAGAAGGGAAAGGACGAATGCCTTTGAATTTCCTGTTTGTGGAAAATGTTTCCCGGCGTCCGGTTAGTATCTTATGACCATACGCTTGATGACCTACGTCCCACACAATACGGTCGTAGGGGGTATTGAACACATAATGCAGGGCGACGGTTAGCTCTACCGTCCCCAGACTGGCTGCAAAGTGTCCCGGGTTACACGAAACTTCTTTTATAATGTCCTGCCGCAATTCTTTGCAGACTTCCGGGAGTTGCTCAACACTCAGCTTGCGCAGGTCTTCCGGGTCAGAAATAGAATTTAGCAAGTTATATGATGCTGTCTCTGTCTTCATCTCTGTTCTGAGGATTACAAATTGCAAAATTAGTAAAAGAAAACGGAAGGGCATTTCCTTTTCGGGGAAAAAATGCGAATCCTTGCTTCTTTAACCTTCGTACATCTGTATTTTACCTTATCACACTTTGTTCATAATCCGAAAGGTATGAATTAACTGCAATAGCTAACTCCTTTCTTAGGCATTCCTATGCTTTTTTCCTTCCAATGGTTAGCCTTTTCCATCCGAACGCTTATTCTTTCCACCATGGAGTTTCTTTCTTTCCACCATGGTGGAAAGAAAGTTTCCCCGTGATGGAAAGCAACTTTCTCCATGGTGGAAAGAATAAGTGCCTACTACGATTTTCCTTAACCGTCGCAGAGAAAAGAGATAAAAGTGGTGATGCGGCGGCTTAACTCCCATAATTCTTTGATTGGCGGATGAGTTATCTTTGCTTTTGTTTGTCCCCTTAAAACAATTTGATTACTTTTGTTGCTGCAATGCATTGCTTGGTTTTCGTATAGAAAACAATCAGCCTTAGCTTTAGCATTTTACGAAATGCAGAAGTGTGCATCTACGAACAAGAAATGCATTGGAACTTAATTAGCACAAATCAAATGGAGAAAGAAAAAAATTCCTTATTTAGCGTAGCGGACATAGTGAAGCGCGCCAAGCGTGTACTGAACTTTAAGACTGATGCTGATCTGGCCGCTTACCTGGGCGTTTCGCGTTCCACACTTAGTAACTGGATTGCGCGTAACAGTACTGACTTTCCGTTGCTGCTGAGCAAAATGAAAGACGTAGACTACAACTGGTTATTGCTGGGAAAAGGAAGTCCTGTACATCAGGCAAAATTATGCAATAGTGAGTACGCAAGGGGAGAAGTAGAGATAATCCACAATCCCAAAACACCCGATCCGGTGGGCGACCGTAGCGTAGCGCTTTATGACATCACTGCTGCTGCCAATCTAAAAACACTGCTTGCCAACAAACGTCAATATATAGTAGGTAAGATACAGATTCCCAGCATTCCCTTGTGTGATGGCGCCCTCTATATCAGTGGAGACAGTATGTACCCTATTCTGAAATCAGGAGATATCGTAGGCTTTAAAGAAATCAGTAGCTTTAGCAATGTCATTTATGGTGAGATGTACCTGGTTTCGTTCAATATCGATGGGGACGAATATTTGGCGGTGAAGTATGTGAACCGTTCGGAAATAGACGGTTGCATCAAGCTGGTGAGCTATAATCCGCATCATGAACCGATGGATGTGCCGTTTGCAGCTATCCAGGCAATGGCAATTGTGAAGTTCTCGATCCGGAAGAACATGATGATGTAGAATACTAATTTTCATAATCTATGGATTTCTTTACTCCCGTTGAGTTGCCTTCCGGTTTGCCACCTCTTGTGCAGGCGGATAGCCTCCTGTTGATGGGGTCCTGTTTTGCTACCAACATGGGGAGCTTACTCGTGGATGCTAAATTCCATCCGGATATAAATCCATTTGGGGTTCTTTATAATCCCTTGTCCATTTCGGCTGCCTTGCGTGAGGTGGTGGCAGGTAAGGTATATAAGGAAGAAGATTTGTTTTTCTTCCGTGAATGCTGGCATAGCCCCATGCATCATGGAGATTTTTCTTCACCCTCAATGGAGGAAACTTTGCAGCGCATCAATACCCGCTTGGTGGCGGCACACGAATGCATTCATCACTTGGATTGTCTGATGTTGACTTTTGGTACATCCTGGGTGTACGAACAGAAGACTACAGGGGCTGTTGTTGCAAACTGCCATAAGCAACCGGAATCTGTTTTTATTCGTCGCCGACTCAGTGTGCAGGAGATTGTATCCGACTATACTTCCCTTTTCTCCGGTCTGATTGCCCGGAACCCGAAGCTGAAAGTGATTCTTACCGTTAGTCCTATACGACACATACGCGATGGAATGCATGCCAATCAATTGAGTAAAGCCACGCTTTTGCTTGCCATCGACCAGTTGCAGGCTTCTTTTCCCGAACATGTCTCTTATTTTCCGGCTTACGAACTCTTGCTTGACGAGCTTCGCGACTATCGTTTTTATGCTGACGATATGGTGCATCCGTCCTCCCAGGCGGTACGCTATGTATGGGAGAAGTTTGTGCAGACTTGCTTCTCGGAAGATGCGTTAGAGATTATGCAGGAAAGTGAAAATATCAATAAAGCGCTATCTCATAAGCCCTTTCATCCGGAGTCAGAGGAGTATAAGCGTTTTTTAGGACAAATTGTGTTAAAAATAGATCGACTTAACCAAAAATACCCGTACTTAGATTTCCAAAACGAGAAAGAAATATGTCATATACGATTGAAACAATAGCCGAACGCATTGGTGCACGACGTGTGGGGGACACGCCGGCAACTATAGACTGGTTACTTACCGATAGCCGTTCCTTGAGTTTCCCCGAAGAAACTTTGTTCTTTGCCTTAACTACCAAACGCAATGATGGTGCCCGCTATATCCCTGATTTATATTCACGTGGCGTCCGTAACTTTGTAGTTAGCAAAGAAACCTACAAAGCAATTGAAAATGGGCAATTGACAATTGACAATTCTATGCAGCGTGATAGCGCGCAGCCCATTGTCAATTGTCAATTGTCAACTGTCAATTTTTTAGTGGTTGCCAATCCGTTGAAAGCTTTGCAGAAATTGGCGGAGCAACATCGTGAGCAATTCCAGATTCCTGTGATTGGCATTACAGGCAGTAATGGAAAGACTATTGTGAAAGAGTGGCTTCATCAGTTGCTTAGTCCCGAACGGGTAATTGTCCGTTCGCCTCGCAGTTATAATTCTCAGATCGGGGTGCCTCTGTCTGTCTGGCAAATGAACGAACAGTCTGAGCTTGCTATTTTTGAGGCTGGTATCTCTGAGATGGGGGAAATGCGTGCCTTACAGAATATTATCAAACCAACCATTGGCATACTGACTAACATTGGTGGTGCTCATCAGGAAAACTTCTTTTCTCTGCAAGAGAAATGCATGGAGAAGCTGACTCTGTTTAAGAACTGCGATGTGGTGATTTATAACGGCGATGATGAGTTTATCAGCAATTGCGTGGCCAAGTCCATGCTCAGTGCCCGTGAAATAGCATGGAGCCGGAAAGATATGGAGCGTCCTCTGTTTATAAGTAAGGTGGAGAAGAAGGAGGATTGTACCGTCATCTCTTACCGTTATCTGGAAATGGATAATACTTTTATGCTGCCTTTTATTGACGATGCTTCTATTGAGAATTCGCTGAACTGCCTGGCTGCCTGTCTTTACCTAATGCTTCCTGCTGAAAAAATTACGGAGCGCATGACGACACTGGAACCGGTGGCTATGCGTTTGGAAGTGAAGGAGGGCAAAAACGGTTGCTTATTGATTAATGATAGTTATAACAGTGATCTCGCTTCATTGGACATTGCGCTTGATTTCCTCTACCGTCGCTCGCAAAGCAATGGGTTGAAGCGTACACTCATTCTTTCTGATATACTGGAAACGGGCCAGAATGCACCGACGCTTTACCGGAAGGTATCGCAGTTGATCAACAGTCGTGGTATTGAGCGCATCATCGGTGTTGGAAATGAGATTGCTTCGTGTGCTGCACGGTTTGATATTGAAAAGGCTTTCTATCCTAATACGGAAGCATTGTTGCGTGCTATTTCCCGTGGTGAGCTACGGTTGGAAAATGAAATTATATTGATAAAAGGTGCCCGTCAGTTTGGCTTTGATGCTTTGACGGAAGAACTGGAGAAGAAGGTACACGAAACGATTCTTGAAGTGAATCTCGGAGCCATGATAGCCAACCTGAATTATTATCGTAGTAAACTGAAGCCGGAAACCAAGATGGTCTGCATGGTGAAAGCGTCTGCGTATGGTGCAGGCTCGTATGAGATTGCCAAGACACTACAGGAACATCATGTCGACTATCTGGCTGTGGCTGTGGCCGACGAAGGTTCCGAACTGCGCAAAGCAGGCATTACGGCGAGCATTATCATTATGAATCCGGAGATGACGGCATTCAAGACTATGTTCGATTATAAGCTGGAGCCGGAAGTGTACAGCTTCCATTTGCTGGATGCACTGATTAAGGAGGCGGAAAAAGAAGGTATCACCAACTTCCCTATTCATATAAAACTGGATACGGGTATGCACCGTCTGGGCTTTGCCCCCGAGGATATGCCACGACTTATAGAACGGTTGAAGAGCCAGAATGCTGTCATTGCACGGTCTGTATTCTCTCACCTTGTAGGCAGTGATGCATCTCAGTTTGATGCATTTACGCGTGGACAGATAGAGATGTTTGAAGCAGCCTCTATGCAGTTGCAAGCAGCATTTCCGCATAAGATACTCCGTCACATCTGCAACTCGGCAGGTATTGAGCGTTTCCCCGGAGCACAGTTCGATATGGTACGTTTGGGCATCGGTTTGTATGGTATCAGTCCGATCGATAATACTATTATAAATAATGTAAGTACACTGAAAACTACCATCCTGCAAATACGGGAGGTACCCGAAGAAGATACGGTTGGATATAGTCGCAAAGGGCATCTGAAACGTGATTCATGTATTGCTGCACTGCCTATCGGATATGCCGACGGACTAAACCGTCACTTAGGCAATGGTCATGCATATTGTTTGGTGAATGGGCAACGTGCACCTTATGTCGGTAATATCTGCATGGATGTCTGTATGATAGACGTTACGGATATTGAATGTAAAGAGGGGGATACCGTAGAGATATTTGGCGATCATCTGCCCATTACGGTGCTTTCCGATGTACTTGAAACCATTCCTTACGAAGTATTGACAAGCGTTTCTACACGGGTGAAGAGGGTTTACTATCAGGACTGATATTCGGTTTTACCCTTATTCTTTTCGTTTTAATCCGTGTAAAAGTGTGTAATCTGTAGTGAAACTATTATATTTGCAACAAATTTAAAAAACTATGAATATGACAAACTTACTTTTATTAGGCTTTCTGCCCAGCGGTTCCGAATGGGTCATTATCGCTTTGCTTATCCTGTTGTTGTTTGGTGGTAAGAAGATACCTGAATTGATGAAGGGATTAGGTAAAGGCGTGAAGAGCTTCAAGGACGGTGTGAATGAGGCGAAAGAAGAAATAAATAAGGCGAAGGAGGATATAGAAGAGCCGGCTTCTAAAAAATAATAAGCTACGGGTTACAAGCTACGAGCTACAAGTACCTGCGCTATCATGCCGAAGGTACTTGTAGCTTGTAGTTCGTGGCTTGTAACTATTTCACTAGTATGGCAGATAAAGAACTAACCTTTTGGGATCATTTGGACGAACTGCGTCGGGTACTGTTTCGCGTTCTCGGCGTGTGGTTTGTATTTGCAGTCGGTTATTTTATTGCAATGCCGTGGCTATTTGATAATGTGGTGTTGGCACCCTGCCACAATGATTTCATCTTTTACGACGTGCTGCGATATGTCGGAAAAACATTCAATCTTAACGATGAATTCTTTACGCAGCAGTTTCATGTCAAACTGATCAATATAAATCTGGCGGCTCCGTTCTTTGTTCATATGTCCACCGCATTCTGGATGTCGGTGGTGACGGCTACGCCTTATATCTTTTTCGAAATCTGGAGGTTTATCAGTCCTGCTCTTTACCCTAACGCGCGTCGTGGGGTGAAGAAAGCTTTATGCATTGGTACGGTGATGTTTTTCCTCGGTGTACTGTTGGGGTATTTTATGGTCTATCCATTGACGTTGCGCTTTCTCTCAACCTACGAACTGAGTGCAGCCATCGAGAATCAGATTTCTTTAAATTCTTACATAGATAACTTCATGATGTTGGTGCTCTGTATGGGACTGGCTTTTGAATTGCCGTTGGTGACTTGGTTACTTTCACTTTTGGGATTGGTGCACAAATCTTTCCTGCGCAAGTATCGTCGTCATGCACTGGTGATAATTGTGATAGTCGCAGCTATTATTACGCCAACCGGCGACCCTTTCACTCTGACGGTGGTTTCCATTCCGCTTTATCTGCTCTATGAGTTGAGTATCCTGATGATTAAGGATAAGAAAACTGACACGGACGAGGCGGATGAAGATAAGGAGGAATAATGCAGGAAGAGGTACGGGAATACTATTACTTCTTACTTACTGTCTGCCGGGATGAAAATATTCCATTAACAACGGCTTACCGTCAGCTTCGTGAATTTCTGGAACGTCTTTGTCGTACACAAATGCCGGACGGTAGTCTGCAAATGACTGACTTGTCTGCACGTATCAGCTTTGTAGCCTCAAAAGCCGGACTGTCTGTTGTGGAACAAAATCGCTTACATACTTTTCGCCTGACCTCCAATGCTGTTCTGAACCGTTTGGCTGAACCCTCACGAGAGAATCTGTTGAGAGACATCAAGACATTGACTTTCTTTGTGAAGAAGCTTACGGGAGAGGAGATACCGGCGGAACTTTACCGCTTGCTTCCCCGTGCGGATGCTACTTATATCGTTTCTCCACTTGCTAAAGAACGGGTACGCCGGATGCGTGTTTGTTTTCAATATGCCGATGATACGTATTTATATGTATTACCTGTAGATGTCGTTGCTGATGAACCGTTACGGGTGCGATATAATGTACCGCAGGTGAATGAGGAATTTGCAGAAACCTGTCAATTGTTATGGCGCCATGCGCAGGTCAATCTATTGAATGTAGCTGTAGATGAGGCAGGTGTATTGACACCCTCTTTTATTATTTTAGAACCGGATTATCTGTTGGATATCAGTGCTCTGGCAGAGTGTTTTAAAGATTACGGGCATCATCCGGCCAATTATCTGCTGGCACGTTTGCAATCTCCCGATAATACACGTCCTCTTTTGCTCGGTAATATTGCCAATCTTTTCCTGGACGAATGGATCTATGCGAAAGAGGAGCCGGACTATTTATCCTGCATGAAAAAGGCTTTCCGCACTTATTCCATAGAGTTGGCTGCATGTGCCGATTTGCTGGACAAGGAGAAAGAAAAGGAATTCTTTGCCGATTGTAAACGACACTTCGAACATATCCGTCAAACGGTGACTGAAACTTTCCGGACTCCCGGTTATGAACTGGATAAAACAGATGCAGTATTGGAACCTACCTATATATGTGAAGCACTGGGGTTGCAAGGACGTCTGGACTATATGCAGCGCGATATGTCTTCCTTTATAGAAATGAAGTCGGGCAAAGCCGATGAGTATTCTATCCGGGGCAAGGTGGAACCGAAAGAGAATAATAAGGTACAGATGTTATTGTATCAGGCAGTGCTGGAATATTCTATGGAAATGGACCACCGCAGAGTAAAGGCATATTTGCTGTATACACGTTACCCGTTGCTATATCCTGCCCGTCCATCGTGGGCGATGGTACGGCGTGTGATGGATGTTCGCAACCGGATTGTGGCGAATGAATATGGCATGCAATTACGTAACAGTCCTCATTATACGGCGGAATGCCTGAAAGCTATCAATCCAGAGACACTGAATGAGCGTCATCTGAATAACACGTTATGGAAACGCTATTTTTATCCGTCCATCGATGCAGTGGCACAACGTATCCGGATGCTTACTGCATTGGAACAATGTTACTTCTATACACTCTACAATTTTATAACCAAGGAATTGTACACTTCAAAATCAGGTGATATTGATTATGAAGGGCGTGCAGGAGCTGCTGCTTTGTGGCTTTCCACACTTGAAGAAAAGCGTGAGGCGGGGGAGATACTATATGATCTGACGATCACAGAGAATCATGCGGCAGATATACATAAGGCATATCTTGTATTGGCACGTCCGGTTAATGATTTATCTCTGCAAGTTTTACCGAATTTCCGTGAGGGTGACGCCATTGTCCTCTATCAACGCAATCAAGATACGGACAATGTAACCAATAAGATGGTATTCAAAGGGAATATAGAGCGAATCACCGACCGGGATATCCGTATACGTCTTCGTGCTTCGCAGCAAAATGCTTCTGTGCTTCCTCTGGAGAGTCACTATGCCATAGAGCATGATTATATGGATACTTCTTTCCGCAGCATGTATCTGGGACTTTCCGCTTTCCTTTCCGCTAACAAGGATCGCCGGGACTTATTGCTGTCTCAGCGTGAACCGGAATTTGATACTTCTTTTGATGCCCGTATTGCAGCCGCTTCCAATGATTTTTCCCGCATTACCCTGAAGGCACAAGCAGCCAGGGATTATTTTCTTTTGATAGGTCCTCCGGGCACCGGAAAGACTTCCCGTGCTTTGCGTGGTATGGTAGAAGCTTTCTATCGTGAAGGGAAACAGATACTGTTGCTTTCATATACAAATCGTGCAGTGGATGAGATCTGCAAAACCCTTTCTGTAATAACGCCTGAAATTGATTTTATTCGTATCGGAAGTGAGCTCTCTTGTGATCCTCCTTTCCGTTCCCGATTAATAGAGAATGTGCTGGAGTCTTGTTCTACACGTCGTGAAGTACATGCACGCATAGAGCGTTGCCGTGTTTTCGTTGGTACTGTTGCCACCTTCTCATCTAAAACGGATATGTTTCGTCTGAAGACTTTTGATGTGGCTATTGTGGATGAGGCTACCCAGATATTGGAGCCACAACTGTTAGGACTTCTTTGTGCACGAAATGTAGCTGGTAACAATGCCATCGGTAAGTTTATTCTTATCGGCGATCATAAACAACTGCCTGCCGTTGTTCTTCAATCCGAATCGCAATCTGAAGTGTGTGAAGAATGCCTACAGAGTATCGGTTTGTACAACCTGAAAGATTCTCTGTTCGAACGTCTCTATCGTACAGTCTCCGCCAATCACTCGTCACCAACCACTCAGCGTTTCTACGATATGCTTTGCCGGCAGGGACGTATGAATGTGGAAGTAGCTCAGTTCCCTAATCGTGCTTTTTACGGCGGATTACTGGAAGCTGTCGGTTTGCCGCACCAGCAAGGTAAACTTGTACTTGCTCCGGGGCTGGAGAGTGATGAATTTGCTGATGTATTGGTGAGTCGGGTAGCTTTTCTTCCCTCGGTGCCGGAGACTCCTTTACAATCAGCGAAGATTAACCATTTCGAAGCACAGCTTACAGCGCGGTTGGCTGCTGCCGTTTACCGACAGTATGAGGCAAGCGGTTCCGGCTTTCATTCTGCTTTGACTTTAGGCGTTATCACTCCTTATCGTAGCCAGATAGCCCTTATAAAGAGAGAAATAGCTGCTTTGGGAATTCCTGTTTTGAATGATATTCTAGTGGACACCGTAGAACGTTTCCAGGGGAGTGAGAGGGATGTGATTATTTATTCTTTCTGTGTAAACCGCACTTATCAACTGAAATTTCTTGCCAATCTTACGGAAGAAAAAGGAGTCTGGATTGACCGGAAACTAAACGTTGCGCTCACTCGTGCCCGCAAGCAGCTATTTATGACAGGGGTGCCTCACTTGTTACGACAAAATCCTATCTACGCCGATCTGCTCGATACGGTTTTATAAAGCTTTACCAATTCCATTTAGTAAATCTTAAATGTTCCTCAATTCTTTATATCTTTTATTAATATCTCTGAATGGAATAAACCCCTATATTTGCCGAACGTTTTTTTCATAGAGATTTAGATTTAAGGT
>UMCS01033517.1_pt1 | contig 15053 bp, 8 predicted proteins | sample 1964281 | NCBI WGS metagenome assembly UMCS01 (sample SAMEA4835973, study PRJEB28245) | human gut metagenome | biome: gut microbiome; material: fecal sample | place: Denmark | collected 2008
TTTTCTCTCCGCCACTACGCTCGGACTGACCGGAGAAAACGACGCGCTGGTGCTTAACTCGGTCGGCAATCTGGCCAAGTCGTTCCGTTATTTGGACGGCTATAAGACTATTAACTGCTATCTGGACAACGACGAGGCTGGACGAAAGACGTTTGAAGCCCTGCGCACCCGATATGCGGAAAGAGCCGTAGATCGTTCGGGGATTTATGCCGGCAGCAAAGACCTAAATGAACATCTGCAAACGAAATTGAGTGAAAAAGTAACAAACAACAAAACATTAAAATTCAGATTATGAACAAACGTATCAGCATGATAAGATGGGGTATTTCTTTTTTCATCGGGATGGTGGCCTGTCTGCTATCGTCCTGCGACAACGGGCTGGATATTCAGCAGGCATATCCGTTCACGGTGGAAACGATGCCCGTACAGACGAAAATCGTAAAGGGCGAGACCGCCGAAATTCGATGCGAACTCAAACGCGAGGGTCGCTATGACGGGGCGCGGTACACGATCCGCTACTTCCAGCCCGACGGCAAAGGAACGCTCCGCATGGACGACGGCACGGTATTCCTGCCCAATGACCGCTATTCGCTCGAACGCGAGGTGTTCCGTCTTTACTACACCTCCGCTTCGACCGACCAGCAAACCATCGACATCTACGTCGAGGACAATTTCGGGCAGGTCGTACAACTGACCTTCGATTTCAACAACGAGAACGAGGAAAAAGAGGAGGTGCAGGAATGATTTACGCAGGATACAAGAAACACCCGCTCGGCGACGAGCAGTACACGCCGCGCCATGCGGTGTTGCCGATCATCAAGTATCTGCCCAAAAATGCGGTTGTCTGGTGTCCGTTCGATACCGAAAACAGCGAGTTTGTTATCGCGCTGAAAGAGGCGGGGTACAAGGTCGTGTATTCGCATATCTTCACGGGGGCAGGACTTTTTCAAGTACGAGCCTGAGCAGTGGGACATCATCGTCTCCAATCCGCCTTTCAGCAAGAAACAGTAGGTCGTGGGACGCTGCCTTGCGTTGGGAAAGCCGTTTGCGCTTCTGCTGTCGAACCTGTGGCTGAGCAGCAGTGCCCCTTGCCGTTTCTTCAAGGAACGGGAAATGCAGATGCTTCTGTTCGACAAACGGATAAACTACTCGGAAAAGAACGCCGTATATTTCGGATCGAGCTATTTCTGCCACAAAGTGCTGCCCAAGCAGATCGTGTTTGAAAACCTTGCGACGGTCAAGGGAGAAAGGAGCCGGATGTGGGCGGACATGGAGAAATTCAGACTGTTTTAGTCCGTCCTTATTATCAAGAAGAAACCTCCGTCAGTTCAGGCTGACGGAGGTTTTCTTTTTCGAGGCGGGTTCAAGCGACGTCGAACAAGGAGAGTTGAAAATACGACCATCGCCAAAATAAATTATAGGTTTCACGGTTATAAATATAGGGAATTATTTTGCCGTATTCAATTTTCTCGCTACATTTGCATAGAGTTGTTTGAAGTAGTGCAAAACACAGCAATCCGAAGCGGTTGCACTTTTGCTTAATCATTACCTACCGTATTTTGAAGCCGAAATCTATGGCTTATCTTCAATAACTTATCTCAAATCTGCATTTTTTTTTGAAAAAAAATGCATGAAATAATGAAAGAGGAAATCCAAATTGGAATTTAGAAATGGGAGAGAGCAAAAAACGTCTGTTACTTTGGACGAAATACTTAGCTATCTAGGAAAAGCAGACAAAATCTGCCTAGTAGCGATTGACTAATTTCAAGTTATCGCTCAATATCCGGGAAAGAACGTTAAAGCCATTTTGAGCATCTATATATAACATTGTACAATGTCCATTTATATATTTATGTTCACAATGTCATATGACGGGAGAAATTTTTATAAGTCTTCCGGCTTTTTTATCAAAGTACTATGATTTTGGATTTACAATCTATCAGACTGAAAGAATATACAAAATTTGTTACACACCATTTCCAGAAAAACGGGAAGTACATTAATAAAAATGTTATATCTGAAATATATCAACTGTTTGACGGCATAATATGCTACATCCGGTCTATGATCGTTTTTTTGAGTTTTGGCTGAGAAGAACATTAAAAAAACTGATGGAAGATTCCGTGTGTAATCAAAATTTGACTTCCCGTCAGGAGTTACAATCAGTTCATAAGGATTGATGGTGGTTTGTTGTGTTCCTTCCAAATATGTAACTAAATATTTAACATATATGTCTTTACAAGCACATTTATATAGTAATCGAATTCGAGTTAACAGATGTTTATCAATAATTTCTAAAGACCGATTTACTATATAGATTTACCCAAGTATACATTAATTTTGTATACTTGGGTAATAATTTATTGGATAATTAAGGAGAAAGCTTCATCTTTTCCTCATATCTTAAATCTAAATTATTTAGCAGGTAGGTAAAGTATTTCTTTAAATTCACCAAAACCACCAACATTGGGTACATCATGCGACAGCTTCACAGTAATAACCCCGTCTTCCAAAGCACCTTTGCCTGAAACAAAAACTTCTCCATAGGATGCGTGCTTCCATGCCGGCTGAGATTCTACAGTGACCTCATTGGCTTCATTAACTTTGAAGACAATGTTATATCCTTTTTCATATAAGTTCATAGCTTTATACCATGATATCTGGTCTGCTTTTTGAACTTCCACTTCCCAAGTTGCAAAATCTTCTCCTTCCTCTGCCATAGCCGCAGATTTAAATGTTCCAGTTCCTAATGAAGAAAAAGTATAATCCCTATAAACAGTTATGACTTTATCCGAAGTCTGGTCTATCGTAACCATTTCCTCCGGCAAAGATATCTTGACTTTATAATTCTGTCCAGGAGTTATATCTCCAACTGTAACATGAATATTGGTCTTAAATTCCCCTGCTGCGAATGAAACCGAGGAAGGTACGGTAATGGAGGCAGGGAGTTCCTGCTCTTTATCACCGACAACTAATGTTGCTGATAAATTAATTGTAGTAGCTTCCGAAGATTTCGCGCGTAAGACTTCTACATCAAAACCCTCATATCCTGTGGAAGGAAAGGAAACCGATTGTGTGCCTGTGGCGAATGTCACCCCCATTGTTGTGCTATTGTATATATCTCCTTCATTGTCGGTGTTGCACGATACAAAAAAAGTTGCAGTGGCAACAAACATGCCGATTATATATTTATTTACTTTCATAATTTACTTGCTTACAGATTAATACTATTTATGATCACCTATCGGATTCTGATCTTTGCTAGGATCCATGTTCGGATTACCATCAAATTCCGTTTGAGGAATAGTTAATACCCATGCATACGACTCAGGATCTTCCGTATCTGTACCAGCAATTAAAGCACTGGATGGCCAGCCCATGTCTGCAGTACGTCTGAATCCTTGTTTCAGACGGCGTATATCATAGATACGTCCAAATTCTCCCCAAAGTTCAATACGGCGTTGAATTATAATTTCTTCAAGTAAAGAACCAGTTTCATCTGAGGTGAGCTTACCTAATGCCGTTCCTGTTTTTTTGCAAGTGTAATCCTCATCACGTTTTTGCATTAAACTGTTCAACATCAGTTGTGCGCCTTTGTCATCATTTAAACGACAAGATGCTTCTGCTGCGGTTAAAAACATTTCCTCAATACGCATAAAAATATAGTCACCCGTCCATTTCGCATAATCTTTAAACTTGAATTTTTCTTGTTGGTAACCATTCTTTTCATTATTCTCGTCTTGTGGATTCCACCATTTTTTGCGGACATCATTTGTGCCTAGCTTTGCATAAAGCAGTTTGTTTATCTGTTTTCGAGCACTAGCTCCATATTTCCCTTGATCCGCATCCATGTGTGTAAAGAAACCTGCATACATTCCGGACTGGTCGGCTATGATTTCGGCCGCCCACATCACATTATTGGCAGTAGCATCATTCATTCCACCGGTTACCGCAGTTCCAGTGCCGATACTACACCCACTTTTGCTTATTGCGGCATTCGCGGCATCCAAAGCGGTCTGCCAGTCTTCCATCACTAAAGCGACACGAGCCTTTATACCTGAGGCAACAGCCTCATTGATATGGCTGATATGTTTTCTTTTACCTGAGTTGCCCAGCATGGTAATTGCTTTGTCAAGATCCGAAGTGATTTGTTGATATACTTCTTCAACCGTTGCGCGCCCTTTACCTTCTGTTGCAATATCAGTCGGTTCTGTATAGAGTGGTACACAAGGTTCGCTTTCATGTCCTTTATAAGTGCGAGAAAACATTTGTGCCAGCATAAAATAACTGTAAGCACGTACAGCGTAGGCTTGTCCAAGCACATAATTCTTTTCGGTTTCACTTCCAGACATGGTTTCCTCTTCTGCCAAAATGTAATTGACATTAGAAATCCAAGTGTAATAGCCATTCCACATATCATAAGAACGCCATCCGGTAGAGGTATATCTTGATTTTACGTTGTAAACGCAATCATACCAAAACCAGCCGCTACCTTGTCCGTTCATAATGCAATCTTCACCCATAACATCTGCCACCAGATTATAAGCTGTGATACCGAAACATTGATGAGTGTTAGAGCTGTTTGAAACCCCTGCTGTATACATTGCTCGATATACACCATTCAATGATACTAATGCATTAGTTGCTGTTCCTAATAATTCGTTGCCAGAAACAGAAGATGAAGGACTGGTTTCCAAAGCATCCTCACTGCAAGCTACCACAGACATTGCAGCCATCCCGGCAAATATGTATTTAAATATTTTTTTCATACTTTCCTGTATTCTTTTAAATTGTTAGAAATTAATTTCAAAACCTACTGAATAAGTCTTGTTGGGAGCATAAGAATAGTCTGTTTCGCCCTTGAAGTTATACTGTGGGTCCATACCGTCCAAATGAGAAAATAAAGCGAGATTATCTACCGATCCGAATATGCGGACAGACTCTAGCCCGGCCTTCTTTAGCCATTGTTTGGGAATAGTGTAGCCCAAAGTGATATTTTTGATAGCAAAGTATGAAGCATCAACTAAAAAACGGTCTGAAGCTGTGTAGGAACCTCCAATTTGAATACGAGGTACATCTGTGATGTCACCAGGTTGTTGCCAACGTCTCAAAGCATGTTTGTTCCATGTATTGCCTGCATACATAACTTCCATAGAACCAGCGTATAATGAATCATAAACTTTACCTCCTATAGAATATGTACCCAATATTGACAAATCGAAATTCTTGTAAGAGAAATCGGTATTGATACTACCATATAAATCAGGTATACGGCTGCCGGAATAATATTTGCTGTTCGCAGCTTTTTGATAGTCACTGCTGATATATTCGTTAGTGATGTTGCCATTATCATCCTTATCATATACCCAATAGAGCTGCGCTCCTGTTGCAGGATCCACACCGGCAGATTTAGCCATATAATATGTATTAATAGGCATTCCCTCTTTAATACTGAAAACTCCCTTGATAATTTCAGGAGATTCCCCAGTTAGTTTCAGCACTTTATTGGTTACAGTAGAGCCCATCCAAGTTAAGTTCCATATAAAATCAGTGGTTTTGATAAGGGAACCACCTAAACTAAATTCAAACCCGGTATTACGCATAGAACCGATATTCGCATTGTATTCAGAGAATCCACTAGAAGTAGCCTTAGGGTATCCCAGCAACATATCCGTTGTTTTGCGGTTATAATATTCAGCACTAACATTCAAGCGTCCGTCAAACATACTTGCCTCAATACCGACATTTAAATTACCGCTTTTTTCCCATGAAAGTTTTTTGTTTTCCAAAGCACCGATCAGACCTCCTACTTGATTGGCATTCGGATATTCCAATGGATAGAGTCCTTGCCAAGGATAATAATCCGGTACATATCCTCCTTCAAGACTATCATATCTTAACAGATTATCATTACCTTGTTCACCATAACTGATTTTAGCTGATAAATTAGAAATCCAAGTCAAATTCTGCATAAACTTTTCTTGTGAAATTCTCCAGTTGGCACCGACAGACCAGAAAGTACCCCAACGGTTATCTTTTTGGAAGCGTGAAGAACCGTCCGTACGGATAGAGGCTGAAAAATAATATTTTTCATTAAAGTTATAATTGAATCTCCCAAAGAAGGATTCCACGCGATAATCTTCCGAATACGAGTCTGCATTGTATAGATTTGTACCCGGACGCAATTCAAGAATACCATCTACTAAATTGGTTTTTCCGGCAGACAGAAATTCATATTTGTATGCATAAAATTCATGACCAACCAAAAGATCGATGTTATGAAAGTTAAAAGAACGCCCCCATGTCAGTAACTGGTTAAAAGTATAAGATTGGGTTCTTCTGTTATATTTCATCAACAAACCGCCGGCAGCTGCCTGATTACCATGGTGCATATTCATATATGATTTTTGAGATTTGTTCCGGTAGTCCAGACCAAAGTTTAAAGTCAGCTTAATACCTTTAGCCCATCCGGCATCTTCCGAATCTGAGCCGAATGCCAAAAATGTGCGCAAACCGGCTACATCTGTTTTTATATCAGCCTTGTCATCTACCAAACCGCCTACGGGATTGAAATCACTATACTGTGGGCGTTGTACACTACCGTCACCGTAGTCCAGTTGGCGATTTCCATCGGCATCTAATACATCTTTACCATCTTCTCCCTTTATATACACCGGGTAAATCGGAGCCATAAATTGTGCAGAGTACCACACATTTGAATTAGATGAACCTTCGTAATCACTGAAATTTTGTGTGGAATTGGAAAGTGACACATTCAATCCAGTCTTCATCCATTTATTCACTTCTGTGTTTATGTTTGCACGGGCATTATAACGTTGGAAACCGGTATTAATCAAGATGCCATCTTCATTTAAATATCCCAAAGAGAACATATATTTGGTCTTTTCTGTACCTCCATTAACAGACAACTGGTGTTCATGACGAAATGCATTGTCTCTTTGTATTGCATCCATCCAAGATTCATTCCATGCGGATGTAGCATCACCCTGCACTCTACCTGTTGCAGGATCTATAATTGTTCCCCATGTGTAATTTTTAAATGGATTATATTGTTCTCCACCTAAAACGCCACCTAAATCTGCTGATGCTTGTCTACCGGCAGCTTCCCAGTTATATCCATTGTCAAAGATATATCCGTTGCGTAAACCTTCATACGTTAACTGTACAAATTCTTTTTGGTCAACCATGTCATAGGCTTTCAAGGAACGTGAAGACCAACCTGCCGTAGAACGCCAAGATACCTTAGTCTTGCCTTCTTTTCCTTGTTTGGTAGTAATCATAATTACACCATTTGCACCACGGGCTCCATAAAGGGCTCCGGCTGAAGCATCTTTTAAAACTGTCATGCTTTCAATATCGGCAGGATTGATAGAACTCATATCTCCACTAAAAGGTATTCCATCAACTACATACAAAGGATCTTGTGAGGCATTGATGGAACCGTAACCGCGAATCACGATCTTGGCAGCTTCGCCAGGTTGACCTGAGCCTGAAGTTGTTAACAGACCTGTAGTCTGTCCTTCCAATCCTTTAGTAACATTACTTATAGGACGTAATTCCAGTTTCTTATTATTAATAACGGATGCTGATCCTGTAAAAGATTCCTTTTTTGCAGTACCATATGCAACAACCATCACTTCTCCAAGCACTTTAGTATCAGATTTTAAAATGATGCTAACATTCTGTTTGATAGAAACCTCTTGACTAGCCATCCCGATAAAGGAAACTACCAAAGTCTTTGCAGAACTAAAATATACAAAAAAGCATCTAGTAATCAAAGTTTTAGCATTCTGTTTTCTTACAGATATACAATATTACGTCTATTATAACAAACTATAAATCAACTATATATTATAAAAAGAAAAAAATAATTTGATTTTATGTCTACTTTTATTCTACCTTAAGCATAAAAAAGATGCCTAGTAATCTAGGCATCTTTTTTATTATAGACTTATTATTAGTTATTCGTTTTTATCAGTAATCTCACTATTGGCATTTAACTCTTTATCGGGGATTTGATAAATGAATAATTTACTACCTGCAGGGACTTCCTTTGGAGCAATCGCACTATGATTAATTGCATGTGTCCTATCCAAACTTTCATTACGACGTTTCATATCAAATAAACGACGACCTTCACCCCACATTTCAATACGCTTTTGAAGTTCAATTTCTTGTAAAAGTGCATCACTTGTTGCGGATGTTTCATATTTTGGATTACGAGTTTTCATAATCGTAGTCAGCATTGTTTTGGCTTCACTTTCTTTCCCTGCCCTATATAATGCTTCTGCAGCTACAAAATACATTTCACCAGTACGCAAATAAATATAGTCAGAGCAAAAAGTATCACCTGTAGGAGTAAAACCAGGCGCGGTAGAACCTACATCAATAAATTTGCGCTGCACATATTGTCTTACTTTATAATGAGTATTTGCTTCTCCCAAATCAACTCCAAACCATTTTTTACGAATGTCATTATCTGAAATTTTTTCATACAAATCACTGGAAATCATTTTGTAATTTCCTAAATTACCACCATATCCCGGACCGTAAGGATCAACTTGACTCATGAATGAAGCGTAGAATGTATTCGTTTCACCATTAATATCAGCCCCCCACAACACTTCGCTCAAAGAAAGGTCATTAAAGCCGGAAAGTAATTCTTTTTCACTCATCAGTGAGCCACCTTCAATAGCCAATTTTGCGTATTTAGCAACTTCATTCCATTGATCGGGATAATCATTAACAAATGAAAGAATGTTTGCATAAATAGCAGCTGCTGCATATTCATTTAATTCATCTTTCTTGGATATTCCTTTTCCTTTCAAATAATTATATCCTTTATCTATATCACTTAATATCTGTTCATAGACCTCACCTACAGGAACACGATTCAATTTGGTTTCAGATTCAGTATAAATAGGAATACCTAATTTATCTTTATTCCATTCATAAGGTTGTTGGTACATGTTTATTAACCAAAAATAGCAGTAAGCACGTATAGTGTAACTTTGTCCCAGCATCTTCTCAACACTCTCATCACCGCTGTCCGCTTGTTCTTTCAGACCGCTGATTACTTCATTTGCACCACTGATTACAGCATATAATTCTTGCCAGTAAGTGGTAGTACGACGATAACTTGAAGCACGGTTGTCAAGCAGATAATCATATACGAAGAAGTGTGAAGTCATATACGCCATATCATCTCCCATCAAGTCTGTGGCCAATTCAAATGCCTTTAACCCGAAATCATCATGACTTTGCTGTGCTTCCGGAGAAAACATATTTTTGTAATATCCTGTAATGTATGCTTGAATAGCTGTAGGATCTTTATCAAGCAAATCTTTAATTTGGTCCTCTGATGCATTTTCTGAAGGTTCCTTGTCCAAAAAGTCATCGCTACAAGATCCCATCATAAACGCTGCAGCCAATATTGCTAAATATTTTGTATATTTCATAATTCTATTCTTTTAAAAGTTCAAATTAATGCCGAATGATAAAGTACGAATCGCAGAATAATTGGCAGCCGAATATCCATAAGCATATTGGCGGGGGTCCATACCTTTACGTTTAGAGAATAAAGCTACATTATCGGCAGATACGTAAATACGTGCACTGCTTGCTGATATTGCTTTCATCCATTCTTTCGGGAAAGTATATCCTAATGAAATGTTACGGATGTTAAAGAATGATGCATTTATCAAGAAACGTGAGGATTGGCTATTACTATTTTGCGCACCATCCATTATAGGCACATTTGTATTTTTGTTTTCCGGAGTCCAAGCATTCAAGATATCCTTATGCCAGTTGCTGCCAATATTGCTTCCCGCATGCATGAAAGAAGAATACATGCTGTCATATATCTTTCCACCAATTTGAAAGTTTGTAGCTATAGAAAGATCGATTCCTTTGTATGCAAAATCAGTTGAAAAACCTCCTTGGAAATCGGGCAAAGTAGAACCTAATTCATATTTGCTTGCCTGAGTATAGTCTTCGGTTACGGTCCTTCCGGTCACCTTGCCATTAGCATCTTTCTCATCCATATACCATTGTGCCGCTCCTGTCTCTGGATTAACACCTGCATATTCATACGTATAAAGATCATAAATAGACCCTCCTTCCATTAAGCGGAACAAAGAAGCGGTACCATGAATAATTCCATTCTCTCTTTTGTCTTCTGGAAGATTCAAAATCTTATTGCTATAGTGTGTACCGTTAAAAGATAAATTCCATATAAAATCTTTTGTTTGAATTGGGGTGGCAGAAATGGTAAATTCAATCCCCTTATTCTGCATATCCAACAGGTTCATTGGAACGTAAGAAATTCCAGAAGAAATGGGATAAGGCATATTGTACAACATATCCGAAGTCTTCTTCAAGAAATATTCAGTTTCTAGTTTCAAACGGTTATTAAGAAAAGCAGCTTCCAAACCGATATTTAAATTTTTGCTTTTTTCCCAAGTCAAATCTTTATTTCCACGATAAGTTTCGACTACAGAGAAATCTCCGTTATTATTGGTTACAGAATATTGCTTCAAATATGGTTGATAGACTACATAACCATTTATATCAAGAATTCCATCATTACCTTGTGTTCCATAACTTGCTTTTAGTTTAAGATTAGACAACCATTCCACATCTTTCAAAAACTCTTCCTGTGTTAATCTCCAAGAACCTCCGACAGACCAAAAAGTACCACGCCGGTGATCAGGATGGAATTTGGAAGATTCATCTGAACGAATACTTGCAGATAGATAATACTTGTTATCAAAATCATAGTTTACACGACCAAAGAAACTTTCCATACTATGTTCTTGTGTATATGAATTCATATCACTCATAGTTATGGCATTGTTGAACTCAGGATTTCCAATAGTATAAAAATTGTATTTATGAGTATACTGATATTTCAGTGTATATGAATAAGATTCGTGCCCAGCCATTATGTCAATATTATGATGGCCAAATGCTTTACTATAAGTTAAAAGTTGATTTGCTGTAAACGATTCAATACGTTGATTATATTTATAAGTACGACCATTCACATTAGCAGCATCCCCATATAACTGATTCATATGGTCTGTACGGATTTGATTCATTAAATCATAACCAATGTTAGCAGTCGCTTTTAAACCATCAATAATATTAATGTTGATAGTACCACGGCCATTAAAATTGTCATTCAAAGTCTGATGCACATCCAACCCAGAGTTAGCTGCAACATTTTGATTACTGAAACCGCCCATACGTGTACTATATGTACCATCACCAAAATCATAAACAGTGTTGCCTTCTTCGTCATATATGCGATTTCCGTTTTCGTCATACGCATATACAGGATAAATAGGAGCGATTTGCTGAGTGAACATAAAGGCATTAGAGTAATTAGACAAACTAGCATTTTGTGACTGGCCTGCATTTTTTTCCGCTCTTGCGTAAGCCAAATTACCATTGATGTCAATAAACTTATTTACAGTATGATTAATATTGGCACGTGCTGAAATACGTTCGAAGTCAGTATGCCTTAAAATTCCTTCATCTTTCAAATATCCCAATGATAAAAAATGAGTTGTCTTAGCGTTACCACCTTGCAGACTCAAATTATATTCCTGACGCATACCATTATGTAATGCGGCATCAGCCCAATCGTCATTATGGCGGAGAGCCGCAGAACTAACTACACCATCTGCTGAAACCATGGCATTATTAGCTACACCGATGAATGGATTGTACCCAATGCTACCTATTAATCCTTCGGAAGCTTCTGCACCTGTAGATTGATTTTTCAAAGTATTCCAAGCTGTTAGTACGTATTCTCTTTGATCTTTCATGATATCATATTCTGGAACACCACGAGTATTTACTCCCCAGCGTGCATCAAGAGTTACTTTGGATTTATCTACCATACCTTTTTTGGTAGTGATCATCACAACACCATTTGCCGCACGTGAACCATAAAGAGATGCAGATGCAGCATCTTTTAATATAGACATGCTTTCAATGTCGGCAGGATTCAATGCATTAACAGACTCTTCATCATAAGGCATACCATCAACTACGTATAAAGGAGCCGACGATGCACTAAAAGAGCCAATACCACGGATTCTTATTTTAGCATTTTCTCCAGGCTGCCCACTGGTGTTGATTACTTGTACACCTGCTGCTGCACCTTCCAAGGCTTTAGAAACTGAAGAAACCTGCATTTTTGCTATTTTTTCTCCACTAACAGCAGTCGCAGAACCTGTAAAAGACGACTTTTTCGCAGTACCATAAGCTACAACCACCACATCGTCAAGCATCTCTGTATCAGATTTCAAAGTGATATTAACAGTCTGTCTTATAGCCACTTCTTGTGTAGCCATTCCGATAAAGGAAACCACCAAAGTCTTTGCAGAACTAATCAGTTATTTAATTTATTGATAATCAGCATTTAATACACTAAAGTCTTATCTGTTTTTCTTTATTTAAGCCATTCTAAGAGTATGAAAATAATTGTTTTCTACCTTTCTTCTACTGAAAGAAATAATAGACGTATAACATTTTGTAACACTCACCGCTGCCCTGTTCATAAAATGAAACTAAATTTATTATCTTCACTGAAAAGATATCGATAGCCCCTAAATAACATAAATTTGTTCTTAAAAGAGCCCCTTATCTTTGCTTTAAAACAATCTTGGCTTTTTAATAAGGTTCATCCTGTATAAATAGAAAATATGTGCAAAAAGAGTGCTACGAAAATTTTCACTATTAATAGAAATATTCTTTTCAAGCTAATAGGAAGATTTTATATCGTACAGAGTTACACATTCCTAAATATACAAAATGATATTATAAGGTTACATGTTTTTCTAATATATGAGTTTATACAATACTAATCTATGAATAACAATTAATATTAAGTTGTATCATTATATCCATGTTCTCACTTTTTGTTTTTTACATAATATTCTAAATCTTTGTTTTACAGAACAATATGTATACAGGTGTATAAATATCTGTTTTAGTATCCTTCTCTTTTCCCGTTTCTCTACAAAAAGTGAGGTAAACGAGAGCATAATCCACATAACTTTATATTAAATCAAATGAAGACAAATATTATTAGTCAAAATGGCTTTGATTAGTTTTATTCTTGAATTCTAATTTATCCATTTTAGGTCTATTTGTTTTAAGCTATACTTGTATATTACTTAAGTTACAATTTGATTCTATAATTATTACAAAATTATTAATTCTGTAATTCGTATATATATTATATAGATCTTAAGAATGTCCTACAATTTCTAAGCATTGAGCTTTAAGTAAAGTTTTTGGATGGATAGCCTATATCTTTCATTTATGTATTGAATGTATTGCCAAAGTTGATATTTCTTGGTCTTTTTATATTTTAAGGCTTCCAAAAGATTGTTTGCTCTTCGAATTACAGAAGAAAACAGGGGGCATAAAGTAAAGTGGCAAACTATTATCATCATTTTCCGATGCAAAATTTTATATATGAATATTATATGGTATACATATATGATTCTTGCAGAAATTCAAGAACTTTGGTACCTATTTTCTACCCAGTTATGCCAAGATATGAATATTGTCACATTTTATTTCTTTTAGTTTATCGTATTGCAACCACAACAAAAATTTATCATGTTCACAAAACGATAAACTTTATTAAGAAGATAAGACTACATTCACTTTTGAAAATGACCCTTCCTCGTCTTTATAAGAAATATTGTATAGACAATAGAGTTTACTACCTTTTTTGACATTTTTTTAGATCTCGTACGATTGTACTTCCCATTACTTCTCCATAAATTTGTGTTGTAGCAAGATTTTTATGTCCTAACAATTTTTGTACAGTTGTTATATTAGCACCTTTATATATCAATAAAGTAGCATTGGTATGCCTTGCAGAGTGGAATGAAAAGTGTTTGTTTATTCTAGCCAATTTACCAATTCGTATCAATTCTTTATTTACGCTTGAATTATTTTTTATTGAAAAAAAAGAACTCCATTTTCCTTGGTATTTTTGTAACAAAGTTAAAGCTTTACCTTCAAACAATAAACTTAAAGGCAATTTCACTTCTGCACCAGTTTTGACAGAGTCAAAGATTAGCCATAATTTTCCATCCATTTTTACGATATTTTTCTCATTTAAGCTTACAAAATCAGAATAACGCAATCCCGTATAGCAGCAAAATAAAAATGCATCAAGAGTATGTTCCAAACAACTATTTCTTCCTATCAAAGACACTTCTTCTAATTTTTTCATTTCTTCCGGTAATAAAAAAACATGCTTTCCTTCTTTCATTTTAATTTTATATCTTCTGAAAGCATAGTTATTAGGATCGATGTATCCTTTATTAATTGCAGCATTAACAAAAGATTTCAAATGCTTCATGTGTTTAGCTACTGTATTTGTTTGATAGTCGGAATCATAAAGAAATTTTTCAAAATCTGTAACGAAATTATAGGTTAAGTCTTCAAACTCAATTGTCGGTTTGAACGATTGTAAAAGGGATATTGTCGTTAAATGGTTACGCTTTGTGCTGTCTTTTAGCTGAGAAGACATTATTTCTTTACGTGCAAACCCTAAAAATGAAGCATCTGTGTTCGATTTGAACTCTTCTTTTATGAGGCTTAAGGTTATTGTCTTTCCTTGCCTCCACAAACTTAATTCTTTCTTTTCTAATTCTATAATAAATTCATTAAGCATGCCATTCAGTGCATCTTGATTAGGATGCTCTTTAATAATCTTTCTTTTTACATCCCATTGTTCTGGCCGTAAATAAACATGCGTAGAAAAATACACTTTCTTTTTATTCAAGTAAGCTTCAACTTGAACTAAAGCAGTTCCTCTGTCATTTAAACTTTTTTTTCGATTGTAAACGAAACGATAACTGATTTTCCTCATAATTTAATTCTTTAAATTGAAATTCTATAATAAGACGCAATAAAGAAAAGTAGAAAAGCATTATTCTGCTATTTTGTTCTCATCTTTATATTTATCCTCAAATCCGCAACTACGCGCCTATATGATA